>JAABUR0100002016.1_pt1 | contig 33159 bp, 35 predicted proteins | sample 5560091 | NCBI WGS metagenome assembly JAABUR01 (sample SAMN10711879, study PRJNA513375) | rock metagenome | isolation source: Antarctica rocks | place: Antarctica: Victoria Land, University Valley sud
TTTGTCTTCGGCGTCGGTGATCATGGAGCGGAACTTATAGAACCAGAACTCTTGGGCGTCCTTGCCGACGCGCTTTTGCTTGAAGAGGACGGGTCCGGGGCTGTCGAGCTTGATGCACAGGGCGATGATGGCGAAGAGGGGCCAAAGGAGCATCAGGCAGAGGGTGGTCAAGAGGAGATCAAGCACCCGCTGGGCGTTCTTTGTGCCGGCGCGGCGCGAGGAGACACCGCGCAGCAGCAGTGTATCGCCGCCCATGCGCGCTGCCGGGAGGGCGCGCGGATCGGCATGATGGTCTTTGTACCCGGGGGGAACGGCTTCCAAGCCGGGTTCGGAATAACGGGGCGTTTTCATAGGCTCTGTTCTCGGCTCTGTTCTCGAATGAGCGCTTCCATCCTCCGTGAACATGTCCAAACGCTGAGGGCGTTCCGTACTGCGGCTCAGGCCGCCCAAACATCTAACGATCAATCTTGCAAGATTCATGCCAATCGTGCCAAACAGCGACCCTCTCGTCGTAATGAACGCGCGCCCGGTTTTTTCGGGAACAACTATCGGACGGGAACCGAACGCGCACCTGGCTCGTCTCACATACCAACCTCAAGCGCAAATAGAGACCGGAACGGCTCGTCGTCAGAGAAGGAAGCGTCGTCATGGACAATCTTCGGGATTTTTCGCCGCAAACTGGAACGGATGTCGGAACAAGGACAAGAACGGATACGGGAATAGACTTGGAACATCCTCTCCTGAGCCATTACCGGCTGGAGCGAGAACTGGGTCGCGGCTTCTCGTCCATCGTTTATGAGGCCACAGACGAGCGGCGGCAGCGCGCGGTCGCGCTGAAGGTGCTGATGTTTTTGCAGACGCTCAGTGAGGAGCGGCGCGCGGATCTGGCCGAGCGGTTCCGGCGCGAAGCGCAGGCCGTCTCCGCCCTTTCCCACCCGAACATCGTCGCCATCTATGAGGTGGGCCAGGCGGACGACGGGCGGCAGTACATCGCGATGGAGTGTCTGCCGGGCCAGACCCTGCGCCAACGCCTGCACCGCGTTTCGCCGCTTTCCATCCCGGAAGCCGTCGCCATCGCGGTCCGGGTCGCCGACGCCCTGCATTACGCGCATGGCCGGGGAGTCATCCACCGGGATGTAAAGCCCGACAACATCTTTCTCGCCCAGAGCGCCGGTTCGGAGGCCACGCCGAAGCTGATGGACTTCGGCATCGCGCACCTCCTGTCTGATCAGGGGCTGACGCAGGACGGCACCATCGTCGGTTCGCCCGCCTATATGTCTCCCGAACAGATCAACGGCCTGCCGCTGGACGCGCGCACGGACGTCTTCTCGCTGGCCGTCACCCTGACGGAGATGGTGACCGGCGCGAAGCCGTTCGAGGGCGAGACGATCCCCGCCGTGATGCAGCAAATCCTCCGCCACGCGCCGGACCTGCGCGCCGTGGCGGACCGCCGTTTGGCGCGCGTCCTGGCAAAAGCCTTGTCGAAGAACCCCGGCGCGCGCTACCCGGATGCCGCCGCCTTCGCCGAAGCCTTGCGCGAGGCGACCCCGATGGCCTCCGCCGCGCCCTCGGTCGCGACACAGATCATCGCGGACGTGCCGCGCCCCTTGTCCGGCGGGGCGCGTCGTTACGCCCGCTGGGGCGCGGTCGGCCTGGGGGGGCTGGCCCTGGCCGCCCTGGCGGCTCTGCCCCTCACGAACAAGCGCCCGCCGCAGCCGGCTTACGCCGCCCCATCTGCTTCCCCGTCTCCCGACCGGCTGCCGTCCCCGGCGCCCATCCGGCCGGCTCTCAGCGCGGGGGGGCGGCGGCATGAGATATCCACCGTCTGGCACCCGGCTGCGCGGCGCCTCCGTCACCGTGCGCGCGACACCGGCTCGGTACGGATCGCCGAGGTGACGCCCACCCGCCGCGCCTTTTCTTATTATGCACATCCCACACTGTATTCGTCTGTAACCCAGCCGCCCAAATCGCCGTCCGCGCCCCGCCCGCCCGCTGCCCCGGCCCAACCCGCCCGGCCCAACCCGCCGGTTCCGGCTGCCCCTCAGCCCTCACGGGTTCAGGCGGCCTCCGCGAGCCTCGCGCAGCCGGTCGTCCGCGTCGCCGGGGTGCGCCAGGAACTGACGCCGACCAACAAAGCCACGCCGAATGCGATCCCGGAGACGCAGCCTGTGGCGGAGCGCGAGACGCTGCCCTTCCGCGCGCCCCGTCTGGCCGACGCGCCGCCGCGCGCTGTCCACTGCCCGATGCCCCAGGCGTTCGCCGACATTGACAGCCCAAGCGCCGCCGTCCGCCTGCGCCTTTCCGTGGATGAGAACGGCGACGTCACGGAAGCCACGATTCTGGCCTCTTCCGGCAGCCGCACCCTGGACGACGCCGCGCTGGACGCCGTCGGCCACTGGAAGTACGACCCCGCCATCAAGAACGACCGGCACGTCCCTGCCGTCGTGATCGAGACCGTCAAGTTCACCCGGCGGTAGACGGGCGATAGACGCGGACGTTCCACGTCTGGTAGAATGGGGGCTGGAAAAACCCCTCAAGGAGAACACAACCACATCATGGGAGCGATCCTCGTCACCGGCGGCGCCGGCTACATCGGCAGCCACACGACCAAGCTGCTGCTCAAAAAAGGCTATGACGTCGTCATCTTAGACACGCTGGAGCTGGGCCACCGCCAGGTCATGCCCTATCTGCCCGGCGTGAAATTTGTCCAGGGCGACATCGGCGACGGCAACTTGGTGGCGAACATGATTAAAGACCACGCCATTGACTCGGTCATCCATTTCGCCGCCTATGCCTCCGTCCCCAACAGCGTCGCCGACCCGATCAAGTATTACCAGAACAACATCGTCAAGACGCTCACTCTGCTCGATGCCCTGAACGCCCAGGGCGTCAAACATATTTTGTTTTCCTCCTCGGCGGCGACCTTCGGCGAAACCAAATACGTTCCTATTGACGAAAACCACCCGCAGTTCCCGACCAACCCCTACGGCCAGACCAAGCTGGACGCCGAGCACATCCTGCACTGGTACGACGTCGCCTTCGGCATCAAGAGCATCTCGCTCCGCTACTTCTGCGCCGCCGGCGCGGACCCCGAAGGCGAGCTGGGCGAGGACCATACGCCCGAAACGCACATGATCCCCCTGACCCTCTTCGCCGCCCTGGGCCGCCGCCCGGACATCAAGATGTTCGGCACGGACTACCCCACGCCCGACGGGACGGGCGTCCGCGACTACATCCACGTCACCGATTTGGGCCAGGCGCACGTCCTGGGCCTGGAAGCCCTGAAGAACGGCGCTCCCACCACCGCCTACAACCTGGGCAACGGCAAGGGCTACTCCGTGCGCGAGGTCATCGAGACGGGCCGCCAGGTGACGGGCAAGCCCATCGTCGCCGTCGAAGCCCCCCGCCGCCCCGGCGACCCCGCCGAACTGGTCGCGACCAGCGCCAAGATCGAAAAGGAACTCGGCTGGAAGCCCCAGTACGGCGACCTGCCGACCATGATGCGGACCGCCTACGAGTGGTTCGAGAAGCACCCCAATGGCTATGAGGGATAGTCCGCGACCGAAGCCCCGCCTCAAAACGCCGGGGCTTTTCTGGTACAATCACGGCAAACCGATTTTAACACGAGGGGCAAGCATGACCATCACACTAGACCTTGCGCCGACATCCGAGGCGCTGCTTTCCGATCTTGCCGAACAGGACGGGCAGGACAAAACAGAGATCGCTTCCTCCCTTTTGGCCGCCGCGCTGGAACAGGCCGCCCATGAGCGAGAGGTGGAAGCCGTTTTGGGTGGCCTGGATGACAGCTTTGCGGGGCGAGTGACACCGCTTGCCGAGTGGGACGCTAGGTTCCAGGCCAAACATAACATCCGCCCCGATGAGTACCAGCAGGGCACTGACCTGATCGCAGGGGTAGCATGATCTACTCTCGTCTTTCCTTGATAACTGCGGTATTAGGAGCCACCTTATTTTTATGTTGGCAGGAACTTGCTTGTCTCGCTTTTGCTACTGTGGGTGCAGTCACAGGGATGGTTAGCGCACGCGCAAGTGTTGTGGGGAGAGTGGGCTTGGGATTATCTGCTTTAGTTTTGCTTGGTGGGGCTTGTCTATTCTTTGCCAACTCTCGTCTTCGATAACCGAAACTGATTTTCAGGGAGGTCTTTAAATGACTGAGAAGAAGCTAGGCCGTCTCAATAAGGCGGTTCCTAATGTGCGGCCAAAGGCAGTAAGAATGGGTGCTTATGCCCTGGGAAAGATGCGGGAATGAGCGGGCGCGGGACGGGCGGCGTGAGCCGGGTGCGCTTCATCGAGATTCGCACGACGACGGCCTGGATGGTGGATGGGGAACTGTGGCGCTTCCGGGACGGCACAGAGATCGCGGTCGGGGACGTCAATGACCTGGAGGCAAGCGAGCCGATGGTCACGGCGGCGGTCGCGCTGGGCTTGATCAACGCGGGCAAAGCGGAGGCGATGGCTGTCTCCGAACTGGACACGGTTGATCTAGATGGTGTTGATGACGCCTTCTGAGAGTGAGAAACGTCCGATTGGAACTCAACGAACAGGAAGCGGCCTTTGTCAAGGCGTTCATCGTCAAGGACAGGCAGGAAAGACACAAGGAGAGAAGAAGCCGCCTCGGCTTCGTCCTAATCTTACTCCCCTCTCCCGCTTGCGGGGGCTTTATTGGGGTGGGGAGGGGCCGGGGGTGGGGGCCTGTCTGACCATTTTCCGGGTACAATGCGCCCATGAGGTCCCTGCTTCGCTTTTTTCGCGGCCTGAACACGCTCCTGCTCTTCATCCCGGTCAGCATCGCCCTCCATTACACCCCGCACATGAACCCGCTTTGGGTTTTTCTGGCCGCCGCGCTGGCGATCGTGCCCCTGGCGGGGCTGATGGGGAACGCGACGGAGGAGCTGGCGGCGCACCTGGGGGCCTCCTGGGGCGGGCTGCTCAATGCGACGTTCGGCAACGCGACCGAGCTGATCATCGGGCTGTTCGCGCTGCACGAGGGGCTGATCAGTCTGGTCCGGGCCTCCATCGTCGGCTCGATCATCGGTAACCTGCTGCTGGTGCTGGGGGCCAGCATCCTGGCGGGCGGCATCAAGCACAAGATCCAGACGTTTAACCAGGACCAGGCCGAGTCGCACGCCATCAACCTGCTGCTGGCAACGCTGTCGCTGGCCGTGCCGGCGATCTTCGCGATCCATTACAACCAGCCGAACAGCCCGGAAAACCCAGGCGTGGAGAACCTCTCGCTCTGGGTTTCGGGCATCCTGCTGGTGACCTACCTGGCTTCGCTCTGGTTCTCCCTGCGGACGCACGAGAGCCTGTTCCGCGACTGCGAGGCGGAAGCCGAAGCGGAGCCGCCGGCGTGGAGCAAACGGACGGCGTTCGCGGTGCTGGCGGCGGCGACGCTGCTGGTAGCGGTCGAGAGCGAGTTCCTGGTCGGCAGCGTGCAGGGCGCGGCGGGGCGGCTCGGCGTCAACCCGATCTTCATCGGCATCATCGTGGTCGCCATCATCGGCAACGCGGCGGAGCACTCCACGGCGGTCTGGATGGCGATGAAAAACAAGATGGACATCACGATGAACATCGCCATCGGCTCGTCCACCCAGATCGCCATGTTTGTCGCCCCCGCCCTGGTCTTCGCCAGCCTGCTGCTGGGCCACCCGCTGACCTACATCTTCACCGTCCCCGAAATGACGGCCATCGCCTTCAGCGTCATCATCACGACGTTCATCGCCGGGGACGGCAAGTGCCACTGGCTGGAAGGGGCGCAGCTTCTGGCGGCCTATGCCATCATCGCGCTGGCCTTCTTTTTCCTGCCGCCGGGCTAGGTTTTTCCTGCCGCCGGGCTAGGTTTTTCCTGCCGCCGGGCTAGGTTTTTCCTGCCGCCGGGCTAGGTATGGTGGGTTCCTTTTCGCCGAATGGGGGTACGATACGGCAGGAGGCCCGCCATGAAACGTCTACTTGTTTCAACCATCGCCCTTTCGACGCTGCTCGTCCTTCCCGCCGCGTTCGGCCAAGACCCGATGGCCGCCAAGATGCGCCCCGCCAAGGCCGCCGAGCGGCAGGCGGCGATCAACTCGATCCAGTCTCAGCTCAAGGCGTTTGGGCGGGGCGATTACAAGACGGCCGTGACATATCAAAGCGTCGGGCTGAAAAAGAGCTTCCCCTCAACAGACGCTTTCCGGGCGATGATGGTGCGGACCTACCCCGAATTCGCCCATTACAAGACCGTCACCTTCGGCCCCGCTCAGGCCGATCCGGCGGGGGCGCATCTCGTCATGCTGGCATCCGTTACCGGGCAGGACGGCGTCACCGTCAAGGCCGTCTACCTGATGGTGCGTGAGGGCAAAGCGTACCGCGTGGAAGGCGTCGCCGGCGGCGCGCAGTTGCCCCTGGAAGACAGTGGGCCGTCAAGGGATGTCTGACACCGGCCCCCATTCCCGAAGCGGGGAGGATGCGAAAGCACCCTCCCCGTTGCTGCGTGTCACCCGATGCCCTTAATCTTTTCTTAATCTTTTCTTAACCTGCGCCCTGTATAATCACTCCCGCTGACACTTATTTTGCAAAGGAGCGATCCATGAAGCCAATCGGCAAGACGACCGCGCGCGGACAGGTTCCGTTTCTGGCCGCCGCACTGCTGGCGTTGCTGGGCGCGGGCTGCGGCAAGCAGAGTTCGGACCAGACGACACCCGGAGGGACGGCGACGCCGAACGCAACGGCCAGTTCCGGCGCCGGGCTGAACGGCGCGGGGGCGACGTTCCCCGCCCCGCTGTACCAGCAGTGGTTCCAGGAGTACAAGACAAAGACCGGCGTTGCGATCAACTACCAGCCTGTCGGGTCGGGCGGCGGCATCAAGAACATCACCGCCAAATCCGTGGACTTTGGGGCCTCCGACGCACCCATGAACGACGCCGAGATGAAGGCTGCGCCGGGCATCCAGCACATCCCCACTGTTGCCGGGGCGGTCTGCATCGCCTATAACACGCCGGGCGTACCGCCGCACCTCCACCTTTCGGGGGATGTGATCGCAAAGATGTTTCTGGGCCAGATCAAGGCCTGGAACGATCCCGCCCTCCTCGCGCTTAATCCCGGCCAGAACCTGCCAAACACGCCCATCGTCGCTTGCCATCGCTCGGACGGTTCCGGCACGACCAACATCTTCACGACCTATCTGAGCCAGATCAGCCCTGCCTGGAAGCAGTCCGTCGGCGCGGGCAAGTCCGTCAAGTGGCCGAACGGCCTGGGCGGCAAGGGCAACGCCGGCGTCGCGCAGCTCCTCAAGCAGAACGCCGGCGGCGTCGGCTACATCGAGCAGGGCTATGCGGTCACGAACAAGATCCCCTACGCCGATGTCCAGAACGCCAAGGGCAATTTCATCGCCCCCTCGGTCGAATCCGCGACCGCCGCTGCGCAGGGCGTGACGCTGCCGCCGGACTTCCGCGAGGTCATCACCAACACGGCGGACCCGCAAGGCTATCCCATCACTGGGTTCACTTTTCTGCTGGTCTACCCGAACGCCGGCAAGCCGGAGCTGAAAAAGTTCCTGCAATGGGCCATGACCGACGGCCAGAAGGATGCCGCCGCGCTTTACTACGCCCCACTGCCATCCAGTGTGCAGAAACGGGCGCTCGATGTCGTCAATGCCATGAAGTAGCCGGCCTTCAAGAGACGCGGGGGCGGGCCGACGGCCCGCCCCCGTTTTGGATGGCATCCCGCCAGTAGGGCCGCAGGGCAGCGCCCAGAATCGCCAGCGCCAGCCCGCACCAGAAAACCGCCCAGACGGCAGGCGGCAGCGGAATGATCCGGGACATCAGCACGGCGTCCGACTCAGGCCCGCCATACACCGACAGCCCCACCAGCGTCTTCAGGTCGTACAGCGCGTTGACGACGCATTGCACGCCCAGAAACATGGCGATCAGTTCCGCCGCCCGCGCCGGCAGCCGCCGCGCCGCCAGGAGCAGGCCCCCTGCGATGGCGATCCCCCACCCCAGCCCGAACCCCCGCACCAGCAGCAGGTCCAGCAGCGCGACGAGGACGCCCGAAATGCCCAAGATCATCCGGGCCGCGCCGGGACGCCGCGCCAGAGTCAGCATGAGGGCGCCGTAAGCCGTCGCGCCGAGGTAGCCGGCCATCACAATCGGGATTTGCCAGCCCCCTTGCGTCAGCGTGTAGCCCGAAGCGTCCGGCTGCACCATGATTTGGGTCGCCACGCCGCCGGTGAGCACAGCCGCCAAGGCGTGACTGCCCTCGTGGATAAACGTCACGAACAGCCGCAGCGGGTACAGCGCAAACGAGGCGACGGGGACGAACCAGAGGGCGACCGTCAGCGCGCACGCCAGGAGCAGGCTGCCCAGCGCCGAGCGGGAGGGAACAGGGGTCGAGGCGGGTATCATCATACCTGTAGGATACCTCGCCCATGCCCTATTTTGTCCCGCCCCGCCTGGCCGGAGATGTCGAAGTCGTCGGTGTCGGCGACGACCTCACCACCGAGTCTTTGCTTGACGCTTACTCCCAGGGCATCTTCCCCTGGCCGATTCCCGGCTATCCCCTGCTCTGGTTCTGCCCGCCGCAGCGCACCGTGCTGGACTTCGACCGCCTGCACGTCCCCGCACGGCTGGCCCGCCTGCGCCGCAACGCTCCCCTGACGTTCACGATGGACCGCGCCTTCGACGGCGTGATCGCCGCCTGCCGCCAGTCGCCGCGCCCGAATCAAGGTAGTGACGTGAACGCCGCCAGCCTATTTCTATGGCTCCACGCGCCATTCCTCCCTCATAGAACGCTTTTTAGAACGCTTTTGTGCATTTTTCCTGTTATGGGTGCTACGAAAAAGCGTGAGCCGTCCCATCGCCCCAGGCGAGGGGAGCGTGGTCTGCCTCTGGCCGAAGATGCACTATACTAGGGGCGGGAGGTACACACTCATGCTGACGACGATTGGGGGCGTCTTCAAAGACGGCAAGAGCGAGCTGTCCGAAACGCTGAAACGGCGAACGGCTCCGGCAAAGCCGTTCAGGGCCAGATGATCACGCTTGGAATGTTCCCGGAACTCAATGCGTTAACGGACAATGTTTGACAGCCCTCCGCTTTGCGGTAGGTTTTCCTCAAGTCGTCCCCCACAGGCTGGGACAGGAGCAGGAGTAAAACACATGGCACAGACAGCAGTTGGGACGCATTCACAGGGAGACGAGGGGCAGTTGACGGGTCAAGAGGTGACGGAAAGCATCAGCGGGGAGGCACGCGAGCGCGCCCAAGAGGAGTTCTCCCACCTGACGCCCGGCCCGTCCGACCCGCTGCACTTCGGCAATGGAGGCGTGAAGACGCAGCTCGACGAAGATCCTATTTCGGAAGTCAATCCGTTCCAAGAGAGCCGCCCCTAGCGACAAAACTAGCGAGAGAAAAGGGCGCGGCATTCGCCGCGCCCTTTGTTGTTCATCGCTAGTTGCGAGGTATCTGAAGGACTAGTAGTATGCGTCAAAGAGTTCGCTGACGCTGTCGTCGTGGTGGATGCGCGAGATGGCGCTTGCCAGCAACGGGGCGACCGAGATCACAGTTGTCTTGGAGCTGCGGGCCAACTTGCCGTCGTCGAATGGGATGGTGTCGGTGATGACCATCTCGGCGATGGGCGACTCCTCGATCCGGTCCACGGCGGCGACTGAGAGAATGGGGTGGGTGCAGCAGACGAAAACCCGCCGCGCGCCGCGCTCCATCAGGGCGCACGCCCCCGAGACGGTGCTGCCGCCCGTATCAATCATGTCGTCCACCATGACGCACGTTTTGCCGCGCACGTCGCCGATGATCTCCATGATCTCGACCTTGTTCGGCTCGGGCCGCCTCTTGGCGATGATGGCAATGGGCGTGTGCAGCATCTCGGCCATGCCGCGCGCCCGCCCCACCCCACCGACATCGGGCGAGACGACGACCGTGTCGCCGTCGCTCAGGCCCTTCTCGGCAAAATAGGCGGCGAGCAGGGGACCGGCATAGAGGTGATCGAGAGGAAGCTGGAAGAAGCCTTGAATCTGGCCTGCGTGCAGGTCCACGGCGAGGACACGGTGCGCGCCCGCTGCCGTGATCATGTCGGCGACCAGTCGGGCCGTGACGGGTTCGCGCGGCTTGATCTTCTTGTCCTGGCGCGAGTAGCCGTAATAGGGCATGACGAGGGTGATGCGCTTGGCGGACGCCCGCCGGAAGGCGTCCACCATGATCAGCAGCTCCATCAGGCTGTCGTTGACGGGGGCGCAGGTCGGCTGGACGATGAACACGTCCATGCCGCGCACGCTTTCCTCGATCTTGACGCGGATCTCGCCGTCGGCGAAGCGCGTACAGTGGATCTTACCCAGAGACCGGCCCAGGTGGTGGGCGATCTTGTCGGCCAGGGCCAGGTTGGCGTTGCCGCTGAAGATGCGTAAAGTGTCTTCGTCCGCTCCCATTGGTGTGATCTCCCCGGATGGCGTCCTCGGCGCACAATTGCCGCTCTGTCGGCGGCTTTGTTGTCAAATTCTGAGTTGCCTCATGCCGTCAACTTAGAGTCTAGGCGAGGGGGCGGCTTGATCCAGCGGTCCGCAGGCAGGAAAGCCGTCACGAGGGCTAAGGCATAAGCCCAGAGCAGCCACGATCCGAGCAGATGCCCTGCTGCCGGGCTGATGTTCGGGAAGATGTGGCGGATGAAGAACACCGTGTCTGTATCCAGCACCATGCCAGGCAGGCACATTAGGGCCGCCGCCACAGGCCGTTGCGCCGCGTCCAGCCGCCGCCAGCGGTAGAGCGGATAAGCTAAAACCGCGATGAAGGGAACCGTCGCCGCATACACCAGGAGCGACAGGGCGAACTGCCCCGGAACCAGCAGGTATTGCCCGACAAAACGCAGAGCAACGGTGGCGGCAAGCCAGATGCCGAACCCGACAGCGAGAAAGAGCAATTTGTTCATGTCAGTTTCCTTTCACAACGAGCGGCTTCCGCCGACCCCACCTGCGCGGACTAGGAAAGACGCGCCCGCGCTTTGGTGAGGCGCATCAGGTGTTCCAGCCGCATGTAGTCATTCAGCTCCGTCGCCTCTTCGGCGCTCAGGCCACCATCTTTTTCGCGCGCGACGAGATCATACACGCGCGCCCGCGCTTCCTCGGAGGGGCGGAACTCGATGATCTCGCGGGGACTTCGGCCTGCCGCGAGGAAATCAATCACTTCCTCGTAGGCTTTCGTGGTTGTCATGCCCTTCCCTCTCGGCCTTGTGCCGCCTCTTGGCCCGCGCCCAGCCTTCTTTGTTGACCTGCCGCGCCCGCCCGATGCCCAGCGCGCCGGCGGGGACGTTCTCGGTGATGGCGGAGCCGGCGGCGGTCCAGGCGCCCTCGCCTAATGTGACCGGGGCGACGAGGGTGGAGTGGGTGCCGATGAAGGCGTCCGCGCCGATGACGGTGCGGTGCTTGTGTTCGCCGTCGTAGTTGCAGGTGATGGTGCCCGCGCCGATGTTGGTGCGCGGGCCGATTTCGGCATCGCCGAGGTAGGACAAATGGCCCGCCGAAACGCCGTCGCCCAACGTCGCGTTCTTGGTTTCCACGAAGTCGCCGATTTTGACGCTGCTGCCTAAGACGCTGCCGGGGCGGAGGTTGGCGAAGGGGCCAATTTTACATTCGTCGCCGACCTCGCTGGCCGTGACATAGGAATCGCGGACGGAAACAGAGACGCCCAATCGGGAGTCGCTGATGCGGGCACCCGGCCCGATCTCGCAGCCCTCGCCGATGTCGGTGACGCCGGACAACAGGGTGAAGGGGTGAATGGTGGTGTCCGGCCCGATCTTGACCGTTGCGTCAATGTGGGTCGTCAGGGGGTCCAAAATCGTGACTCCGGCCAGGCCGTGCGCCTGGTGGATGCGGGCCTGCATCAAGGCGCGCAGTTCGACCAGTTCGGGGCGGGTGTTGACGCCGCGCACGACGTCGGCATCGGGGGAAATCAGGGCCTCGACGATGCGGCCTTGCCCGGCGAGGAGCGTGATGGCGTCGGTCAGATAGTATTCGCCCTGCGCGTTCTGCGGCGTGATCTGGCGGAGCGCGTCGAAGAGGGCGGCAGGGTGGAAGGCGTAGACGGAGGTGCCGATCTCGCGGATTTGAAGCTGATCGGGGGTGGCGTCGCGGGCCTCGACGATGGCACGGACGCGGCCCGTTTCCGAGTCGCGGACGACGCGGCCATAAGCGCCCGCGTCGTCCAGGATCGCCGTCAGCAGCGTCGCCGCCGCGCCGGAATGGGTGTGGTGGGCCAGGAGCGCTTCCAGCAGCGAGTCGGATACCAGGGGCGCATCGCCGGGCAGGACGAGGACGGGGCCGTCCCAGTCGCGCAGCAGGGCTTCGGCCATCTGCACGGCATGGCCGGTCCCCTTCTGCTCGGCCTGCAAGACGTATTCCAAGTCAGGCCCCATTGCCTCCCGGACCAGCGCGGCCTGGTGGCCGACCACGAGGACGGTCCGGCTCGCGCCCGCGCCCTGCGCCGCGTCCACCGCCCAGCGCAGGAGGGGCTGGCCCAGGAGCGCGTGCAGCGCCTTGGGCCGCTTGGACTTCATGCGCGTGCTTTTGCCGGCGGCCAGGATCAGCGCGGCGACCCGGCCACTTTGGAGCATGGGCGACGAGGAATCGGACATAACGCAACTCTCCCTCACGGATAGGTACGGAGTAGGCCCGTGACGCCTTATTATAACCGTTCGCCTTTTGGGAGTCAAGCCGAATTGCAGGCCGAACCATGAATGGGGTTGGGAACTCCCGGCCCGCGCCGTGCGTCCCTCTACCAGAGGTTCCTTTTCGTGACATCCGAGACGCGCCGCATCAGTTTTTGCTTTATGCTTTCACTCGTGGTCAACGCCGCCGCGTTTGTCTTGGCCGGCTGGATTTGGCGGCCTTTGCCCGTGCCGGCGGCGGCAATCCCGCCCCGGCTGACGCTGGTGCGGCTGGCCTGGCGGCCCGCGCCGCCCTCGCCCGTGGTCACGCCCGTCCTTCCGCCCCCGCCGCAGCCGGCCAAGCCCGTCGTCCTCAAGCCGCGCCCGGTCAAGCCGCCGCGTCCCAAAAAGCTGCGCCGCCCCGGCGCGCGAGTCCATTCCCGCCAGCCCGCGCCGCCTGCCGCGCCTTCCGGCGGTCGGGAGGCCGGCGCTCCGGCTCCCGCGATGGCCGCGCCGCCCGCCGCGCCCCCGCCGCCCGTAGTCACGACCGAGCGGCCCGCGCCGCGAGTCGCCCACAACATCGTCTCGCCCCCGCGGCCGACTCCCGCGCCGGTCGCGGCCAGCGCGCCTGCTCCCAGGCCCCCCATCGCGTCCACGGCGCCGCCCGCCGCCATGACGGGCAGAGGCGCGGGCGGCAGCGCATCGGGCAAAGGCGCGGGAGCGGGCGAAGGGACCGGCAGGGGCAGCGGGGCGGGTTCCGGCGCGGGCCGGGATGCTGGGGAGCCGTTCGGCATCGGCAAAGGCATGGCCGGGGACGGCGCCCCGCGCCATGTCGTCTACGTCCTGGACATTTCGGGCAGCATGACCAGCCGCATTGACCGCGCCGAGGCCGAATTAAGGCGCGCGCTGAACGGCCTGCGGCCTGAGGAGACGTTCAACATCATTGCTTTTAGCGATGAGGTCCGCGCATTCGATACAGGCATGGCCCCGGCGACCCCGGAGATGGTGCGGCGGGCGTCCGCCTACCTGGATACGCTTCAGGTGGACGGCGGGACGAACCTGGAGGGGGCCATGATCCGGGCGCTGACCCGGCCCGGCGTCAACGAGGTCGTCCTGCTCACCGACGGCGTCCCGACTGAGGGCGAAACGGACTTCAAGGCGCTGGCCCGCGAGATTCGCCGGCTCAACTCCAGCCACGCCCGTATTTCCGCCGTCGGCATGGTCGGCCGGAACCCGGACGGCACGGATGACAGTTTCGAGGCCGCGCACCTCTTGCAGCAGATCACCCAGGAAAGCGGCGGGGTCGCCAAGATCGTGACGGTCGGCGTCGCAAGTCCCTAAAATCCGCGGGGCAAGCGCCAATGAGATCAGGCAATGGGCAGGGGCGAACCGCGTGTTCGCCTTTTTTCCGCGTGTCCCCCGTCCTCTATGGGTTATCAACGCGAGGCCGTTGTGCTATACTACAGCCAACGACATCGCTTGGGAGGCCGCTTTTGGAAGCGCTGATTTTAGAAGAAACAAAGAAACTGACGCTGGGGGACATCACGCTGGACGAACCGCTGGGGCCGCGCGATGTCCGCATCGCGATCAAGACGGTCGGCATCTGCGGGTCGGACATCCACTACTACCAGCACGGGCGCATCGGGCCGTTCATCGTCAACGCGCCGATGGTGCTGGGGCATGAGGCGTCCGGCGTCGTCGTCGAGGCGGGCGAAGACGTCACGACTTTGAAGGCGGGCGACCGGGTGTGCATGGAGCCGGGCATTCCCGACCCCAATAGCCAGGCATCCCGGCTGGGCATGTATAACCTGGACCCCGCCGTCCGGTTCTGGGCGACGCCGCCCATCCACGGCGTCCTGCGGCCTACGGTGGTCCACCCCGCCGACTACACGTTTAAAATCCCCGACAACGTCTCGTTTGCCGAGGCCGCCATGGTCGAGCCGCTGGCGGTCGGGATGCAGGCGGCTAAAAAGGCGCGGATCGAGGCGGGCGACCTGGCCGTCGTCCTGGGCGCGGGGCCGATCGGCATGGTGACCGCCCTGGCCGCGCTGGCGGGCGGGTGCAGCCGCGTGGTCCTAGCCGACACGCAGCAGCCGAAGCTGGACCTGGGCGCGAGCTTGGGGCCGATCACGCCGGTCAATGTCGCGTCCGAGAGCGTGGCCGCAGTTGTCAACGCGATGACCGACGGTTGGGGCGCGGACATCGTCCTCGAGTGCAGCGGCAATGAGCGCGCCCTGGCAGGCATCTTCGAGCCGCTGCGGCCCGGCGGCTGCGCGGTTCTGGTGGGGATGCCCGGCGGGCCGGTCGCCTACGACGTCGTCGGCGCGCAGATCAAAGAAGCCCGCGTCGAGCATGTCTTCCGCTACGCGCACGTCTTCCCGCGCGCGCTGTCTCTGATGGGCAGCGGCAAGATTGATGTCAAGCCGCTCATCACCGACACCTTCGCCTTCGCCGACAGCGTGGCCGCCTTTGACTTCGCCTCCCACCTGCCGCCGACCTCGGTGAAGGCGCAGATTGACATGCCGTAAATGAGGAGAGGATGACCCGATGACTGTGACTTTAGACATCCCGCCTTTGTTGGAGGCGACAGTACAGGCGAACGCGCAGGCCAAAGGCGTCTCCGTCGAGAGATACCTGCTGGCTCTGGTTGAGCGTGAGGTCATCGTCCCGGCTCCGCCTCCGGGATCAGAGAACTGGACCTTGCAAGACGCGCTGGACTACGCGGGGCCGCTGCCGGAAAATCTAGGCCGTGCGACGGCACTCGCCAGCGAGGCAACGTTGGCGCGATGCTGGAACAGCCCAGAGGATGAAGCGGCATGGCGCGATCTGTCAAGGTGCTGACCCAATAAGTCATGGATAAGTCATGGACATTCCGACCAAGCTGATCGTGGGTCTGGGCAACCCCGGCAAGGAGTACGAGCGGACGCGGCACAATATCGGGTTCGCCGTGGTGGACGCCTTCGCGCGGCAGCACGGCATCGTGGTCACGAAGCGCGACGGTCAGGCGCTGGTCGGGGACGGGCGCGTGGGCGAGGCGCGCGTCTTCCTGATGAAGCCGCAGACGTTTATGAACCTGTCCGGCCAGCCCGTCGCCGCCTTCCTGCGGCAGAAGCCGCTCGCCCTGGCGGACATCCTGGTCGTGACGGACGACATCGCGCTGCCCGTCGGCAAGCTGCGGCTGCGGGCGGAAGGCTCCGCCGGGGGGCATAACGGGCTAAAGTCCCTCATCGCGCACCTGCACGGGCAGGCATTCCCGCGCCTGCGCTTCGGCGTCGGCGCCCCCCGTGACCCGTCCGTGCAGATTGACTTCGTGCTGGGCCAGTTCAGCCGGGGGGAGCAGCGGGACGTGGACGAGACGACCGAGCGGGCGGTCGCCGCGCTGGAAGTCTGGCTGGCCGAGGGCATCGAGCGGACGATGAACCGCTTCAACGGGTAACTTTGGTAGGGCCGGATACCGCTTAACGAAAAGTTAAACCCATCTTAACACTGCCTTAACATCGCCGTGCTTTAATCTCCCTGTACCCGCAAAACAATGAACAGCGGGCGGACGTGACAAGGAGACTACTTACGATGCGATCATTCACTACCCTCGGCCTGGCGACCCTCGTGGCCGCCGTCAGCATGGCGGGCGCGCAGGCGCAGACCCAGACGCTGACCACCACGGCGACCACGACCGTCCGGCCCGCTGGCCCGCGAATGGGTGCGAGCGGCACCAACTTCTTCAATGTCGAAGGCAACGGCAACGGTACGAACGCTTCGTTCGGCGTGGCCGATTTCCTCCCCACTGCCAACCCGCGTGCCACCAGCATCAACAACCTGGTGCTTACCCTGGTTGAGTCCGACACCACCTTCACGGCGCCCGGATCGTTCAACATCTACCTGGCGAGCAACACGGGTTCGACCAGCGGCCTGACCTTCCAGAGCGGCCAGTCGTCCACCGGCGGCATCGGCACCCAGCTCGGCAACCTGTTCCTGCTAGGCACGGGCACTTTCTCGTCCCCGTCCACAAACACGGGAACCAACAACACCGGGCAAGTTGACCGCTTCAACCTCACGCTTAACGGCCAGGATGCCACTAACCTGTTCCTGAGCGATGTCAACAACGGCACCGCGATCCGCCTTGCTCTGGGCGCGACCACCGACACCACGGCGGCCACCTTCTTCGGTTCCACCGGATCGATGGCGACGACCCCCGGCGCTGCGCCGACGCTCTCCTTCAGCACGAGCGCGAACGCGCCCGTCCCCGAAGCCTCCACGACGGCCAGCTTCGGCTTGCTGCTGGTTCTGGGTCTGGGCGGCGTCGCCGTCGCCCGCCGCCGCAAGCAGGCTTAGGCGCTCACCGCCTGCGGCTAAGAAGAAGGGACACACGTTTCGTGTGTCCCTTCTTCTTCGATTCCAGGGTTCTATGGCCCCGGCGGCAGGGGCGGCACGGGCTGGGGCGGCGCGGACGGCGGGCGGCGGTTGACCAGGCCGACGGCGAGGAGGACGAGGGCGGCGCCGATGAGGGTGAAAGTCGTGACCTTGTCGCCGGCAAAATACGCGCCGAGAAACGCACCGGCGACGGGCTGGATGAACAAGAAGACGGACATTTCGCTGGCTTCGTGCTTGTCCAGAACCGTAAACCAGACCATGTAGCCGAACACGGTGCAGGGCAAGATGAGGTAGACCAGGCTCCACAACGCGGGCGCGGACGGAAGCGTCAGCCCGTGGCCGTGAGCCGTCCGTTGGGTCAACTCGTAGGCCGAGAACGGGGCCAGGGAGATCGCGCCGCTCAACATCTGGTAGGTGACGACGGAGAGGATGGGGTAGCGGGCGACCAGCCCCTTGCCCACGATGCTGGACCCCGCCTCGAAGGCCAGGGCGAGGACGATCAGGAGGTTCCCCAGCGTTAAGCCGGAAAAGGCGGGCACTTTCCAGCCGCCAGCGATGATGAGGTAGACGCCGGCCAGGCCGACAAAGATGCCGACGATCTTCGTCCTCGGCATGGCTTCCCGAAGAAAAACGAAGGCCAGGAGGGACAGGAACACCGTTTCGGTGGCATGGAGCAGGGCGGCGTTGGAAACGGTCGTCAGCGCCAGCCCTTGATATTGCAGCAGGTAGGTCAAGGCCAGCCCCAGAATGCCCATCCCCCAGAACGCGCCCCAGTCGCGCCGGGCGACCCGCAGGTCCACCTTGCGCGCCACGGCGACGCCGTACATCAGCAGGGCGGCCAGCGCAAACCGGGCGAAGGCCAGGGTCATGGGGGGAATGCCGTGCAGCGCGATTTTGGCCGCGAGGGACGAGCCGGCCCACAGGAGGTTGATGCCGACCAGCAGAAGGAAGATCGGCAGGGGCATCCGGCCCAAGCGAGAAGCCGCGCCGCTTGCGGCTTGTGGGGGCGCGGGTCGTTCCATGACTTTATTTTACCCAGGAGTTTTTGCAAGTCAGTGGCCGGACGCTTAACGCAAGGTTACAAAGCGGCGGGGAGGAACGGGAGGGGTCTGGAGTCGCGTGCTTACGCGGGAAAGATGCCGGGCTCCCAAAGAAGGAAACGCCATTGCGCGGGCGCAGGAACTTTTCGGGACGACGCTGCGTAAGTTAAACTGCGCATGTCCTCCTTTTCATGATCCGCCTTTCTGGCGGAGCCTGTGGCTGAAACGCTTTCCGCGAATCGGCCACAGGCAATTTTTTTGCCCCGCCCTGACATGTCAATCCTGCGGCGGCCATTCCTCGCCGGGGAAGCGCGAACGCATCAAGTCTCCCACTTGCGGCAGGCCGTAGGGAAGTGGCGCCCATTGGCCGTTGTGGCAGACCCAGCGTTCTACACGGTCGGCCTGTATCTGGCTCGTGGAGCCATCCTCACGGACAACAATCAAGGGGCCAATCTCATGCCCTTGTGCATCTAACGCCCACCCGTCTGGCCCTGAACGTCTCGTGTGCTCGTCGCAAAACGCCACGACGGTTCCCGATCCAGGCCGAGGCGCTTTCCGGGTAATTTCTTTGATGATTTCTTTGCTGTAGGCATAAGGAAGTGAGCCGTAGACGTAGAAATAGCCCCGGCTTTTCGAGATAGGGCCTAGCGCGTCAGGGCAGTGAAAGACATCAAGGGTGTGAGTGTAAGGCGTGAGCAGGGTCCAGACAAGGTGCGGGTTGTGCGCTAAAAGAGGATCGTCCGGCGGGTAGCTGCCGTCGTTCTCCGCCGCGTACTGATGGAGCGCGAGGGAAATCTGGTGCAGGTTGGAGGCGCAGGCGGTCATCCGCGCCCGGTGGCGGGCGGAGGCGAAGACGGGGAACAGGATGGCCGCGAGGGCGGCGAGGACCGCGAGGACAACCAGCAGTTCAATGAGCGTGAAACCCGGACGGCGCTTGGTGAACATGAGTTTACTCCCTTGGTTCGACAGCGTCAAGGCTTTGTACGGGCGTTACGCCCGCAGCAGCTTACGGCTGCGCAGCAGGAAGCGCTGCTGCTCGAAGATGTAGGCGACGATCTCCTCGCGCTCTTCTTCCGTCAGCAGCGGCGGGCCGAGGAAGCGCAGGCGGACCAGGTAGATCCGCGCCAGGCCCTGCATCGTCACGCGACAGTCGAGCGCGTCCGCCTCCACTTCCAGCAGATCGCCTTCTTTGCCCGTTGGGACGCGAACACTGACCCGCAGGCCGCCGAGGACGGGCTTGGGCGAGGCGAGCAGCGCGCCGCCGCCGGACAGGTTGACCAGACGCGCGGGGATCGGGGCGGTGCTGCCGGCCTCGCCGCGCACGCGGAAGGTGGTCGGCGATTGCAGCGGCAGGCGGTAGAAATGGCGGCGCTGGACGCGCGTGACGGCGCGCGGACGGGCAACGGTGAGAGTCCCGGCTTTGGCCGGCCCCACGACGCGCGTTTCGCATTGGTACAGTTCGTCCGTGCGGATAAAGGAAAGCGTCAGCGGCGTGCGCGTCGGCAGCGAGAAGAGGGATTCTTCCGGGTCATCTTCCGGCGCGACTGATTCGGGGCTGTCCAGGAGGATCCGGCGCACGCCGAGGGCGCGGACGCGGGCATGGTAGACGCCGAGATGAGCGTCACTTGCCACATGAAGGCGGACCGTCTCGCCGACACGCGGCAGGGGCGCGCGCTCCACGCCATCCTCCGCCGAGGGCGGCAGCCACTGGTTCCAGAGAGACATTCAGCCTGCTTCTTTTCCTGCCATTATTTTTTGTCCCAAAGTCCCAGCTTTTCTTCCGTCGCCTGCGCGGTCAGCATCTCGGTCTGGGCGGCCTTTTCCAGATGCGAAACGCTGTCGCTCTGCTTGGCGTCGCCCGTCTCGATGAAGAGCCGCAGCGTCGCCGCTTCCTGCGCGAGCAGGTTCGTGGACAGCATCCGGTGCAGGTGGGACAGCTTGTACTCGGCGGGCGGCGTGACGCGGGCGACGAAGCCGGCCAGGGCCTGCGCCTGCGCGTCCGTGGTTTTGGCGCCGTCGTAGAACTGTTCGCGCGTGCTTTTACCGCCGGCGAAGGCTTCACGAGACGCCTCGATGGTGCTGCTGAGGGTGTCCGCGCGATTCTTGACGATCTTGATGGCGAGCGCGTAGCCATCCTTGCCCGCTTCCTGAAGCGCGGCCAGGCAGTCGTCATAGCGGGCCTGGGTGGCGTAAAGCTGGGCGAGGTGCGAGGCGGCGGAATGGTCGCCGGCGGGCGCCAGCCGTTTCGCCGCCTTGTACTCGGCTTCCGCCCCGCTCAGGTCGCCATTGTTCCATAGGGCTTCGGCCAGCCCGGCATGGGCGGCGGGATCGTCCGCATTGCGCTCGATCAGGGCGTGGTAGCGGGCCAGCGTGCCGTCCGATGTGCCGTTCTCCTGGTCCAGCGCGGTCAGGAACTGCTGCACGGGCTGGCTGTCCGGCGCGATCTCGAGCGCGCGCTTGGCCTCATCGAGCGCCTTCTCGCTTAACCCGCCCTTCTGATACGCCTGCGCCAGCTTGAGGCGCGGGACGACGCTCAGGGGGACGCCGTTGACGGCCTGCCGGTAAAGAGCGATGGCGCCGACGACATCGCCCCCGTCCAGGGCGGCGTCGCCCTTCGTCATCAGGGGCGTAATGGCGGCGAGGTCTTCCACTTTGGGGGCCGGCTTGATGACGGGGATGGTATCGCGCGCGGGCTTGGCGGGCGTCGTCGTCATTTCCTGCGGAGCCGGTGTGTAGGCATGGTCGCGCGGCGGCAGCGCCGCGACCAGCGGCACAGAGTCCTGCGGGGTCTTCGCAGGCAAGGACGACGCTTTAAGCGGCGTAACTTCCGGCTTCGGCACGGGAGGCGTCGGCAGGGTAACGACCGGCGCGGGAGCCAGAGGGATTACGGGAGCAGGCGCGACAACGGGAACCGGCTTGACCACTGGCGCAAACTCGGGCGTGGGAAGCGGTGTCGTTTTGGTGATGGGCGCAGGCTGGGCAATGGGCGCAGGCTTGACCACAGGGGATGCTTCAGGTACGGGCGCGATCTTGATGATGGGCGCCGCTTCAGGGATGGGAGTCGGTTTGACGACAGGAGCCACGATGACCGGAGCCGATTTAGGCGGTAGCGGCTTCGTCACGAATGGTTGTGAGGCGATGGGCGCGGGAGCGACCACCGCAGGCGCGGGAGCGACCACCGCAGGCGCGGGAGCGACCACCGCAGGCGCGGGAGCGACCACCGCAGGCGCGGGAGCGACCACCGCAGGCGCGGGAGCGACCACCGCAGGCGCGGGAGCGACCACCGCAGGCGCGGTATTGCCGGCGGCTGAAACCGCCGGGCCGAGCGCGGCTTGGGCCTGCGATTCGAGGGCGCGCGCGCCATACTGCCGGTTGACACCGTACCAGTCAAAGGTAAGCGCGGGAGGGGCCGTTTCGACGAGCTGGATGTGGGTGCTGTCGCTCTGCCGTCCCGGACTAACTACGGCGTAAAAGGCCACTCCTAGGGCGCGGGCCAGGGCCAGGCGGGAGTCGTCGGAAAGCGTCCCGATCAGCCATTCGGGGTGCGACGTTTCCGCCGCCACGCGCTTGACCGAGGCCGAGTCCGGATCGTAGGTCAGCGCCTGAAGCACGCCGTCCAGGCGGAGGCGAGTGCGGAGGTCCACCAGGGCGGGAACGTCGGCGGGCGAGGCCGGAAAAAGCAGCACGGTCGGCAGGGGCGCTTTGGCCTGGGCGGGGACGAGGCCGCCGCCAAGCAGACACAGGGCGACCAAGCCGAGACGGTACGGGGCGGCTACTGGCTTTGCTGGCAAATCTGAAGTCCTGTCTGGCAAGCGGCCAGGCCGCGCTGGGCCGTTTCCACGTCCTGCCCCGAACCGATCTGCGCCTCATACGCGCGGATGGCGCGCTGGTAGGCGAGACGCGCCTGCTTGAATTCGCCGCCCTGCTGCAAGGACAGCGCGCTTTCCTGGTAGGAAGCCGCTTTCGCGGCCCCGTCGCTCTGGCCGTCGCCCGAAGGGGCCGACGATTCGCCCCCATCGGCGTCCTTGACTTGGTGGACCGTGATGCGGATGTGGGAGGGCGGCTCGGCCTGCTGCATGTCGGCAGGCGCAAAGCCCGCCACGGAGCCGACGACGACCGTGTGCTGCGGAAGGGACGCGAAGGAGGCCGACGGGACGCCCACCCCCAACGGCACCGTGACCGGCGCGGGCGCCAGGCCGCCGTCGGAGCTGACTGCGGGCAGGGCCGTCAGGCGCAGCGGCGGCAGATCGCGGCCGGCCTGTCGGCGGCGGCGCGAGGCCGAGTGGGAGGGGACGGGGGGCAGCGCCCAGGACGGCGAAGCCGCGGGCGGCGCGGCTGTCGGCGCCCGACCCGCAAAGGGATCGCGCACCGTCAGCATGGGCGCGGGGTAGGACGATCCACTCGTGGAGGGAGCGGGCGTCAGAACCAGCGGCGGGGCGGGCGCGCTCACCGTGGGGCTAGGGATCGCCCCGCTGGAGAAAGCCGAGCGGTCTACGCCGACGGCGGGCGGGGGCGGAGAAACGGGGGGTGTGACCGTTTCTGCGCTCGCCCAGGGGCGTGCCACCAGCAGGCCCAGGAGCAGGACGCCCGCTGTGACCGCACCGGCGGCGTACAGCGGCTGTCGCTGGAGCGCAGGGCGTCCCGCGCCCATGTCGGCCAGCCCCGCCCACTTTTGCCGGAGCGTCGGCCCCAGCTTAACCAGGACGGGCGGCACCAGTTGGTGGGTGATCGGCGGCGCGACGGCCTTGACGTGGACGCCGCGCCGGATCTGATCCAGCTTGGCCGCATCGGCGGCGCTCTCCGGGTTCAGGGTCAGAACCGCCTCGAAGTGCTTGATGGCCTGGGCGTCATCGCCCTTTTTCTCGTACAGCGACCCCAGCAGGGAGTGGGCCGTGGTGGAATTGGGGTTGATCGCCAGGGCCGCCTCGCTGGCCGTGATGGCGGCGGCGACGTTGCCCGCCTCGTTGTGCCAAAAGGCCATATCGAGCAGCCGGGTCAATTGGTCCAGCGTCTCCTCATTCCCGCCGACGGGCAGATCTTGGACCGACAGCATCATCGTCCGGTAGCCGTCGTTGATCTTGGCGCCGCATTCTTTGCAGTATTTGCTGTCCACGGTGTTCGCCGTGTTACAATCATGGCAGTACACTTGCCGCTCCTTAAAGCCCGTCTCGCGAAAGTCCAACTTCGTTCCCTAAGAATATCACACAAGCGGCGGTTTGTCAAGGGCAGTGGGGCATGGTGACAGGGTAATCGCATATCACCCCCGGCACTGGAAGTGCCGGTCTACTCTGGAATGAAAGTCGCTCCGCGACTGAGGAAAGGCTGACGATGGCTGTTCCTCAGTGCCGGAGACACTTCCACTGCGAGTAGACCGGCACTTCCAGTGCCGGGGCCTCCATAGGCAATCGCCCTGGGGCATGGTAAAGGCGAGAAAAAGCGTCACCCGACCTTGGAAGGCCGGGGGCGGCGAGGCAACACCCGCGCTTCAACGGCCCGCCTCGGCGGCTAAAGCAGCGTCCCCTGGCCCGGAAACTGCGGCGGCGGGGTCAGGCCCAGGTGCTCCCAGGCGCGGCGGGTGGCGACGCGCCCGCGCGGCGTTCGCTGCAAGAAGCCCATCTGCATCAGGTACGGCTCGTAGACATCCTCCAGCGTGTCCCGCTCCTCGGACATAGCGGCGGCCAGCGTCTCGACGCCGACCGGGCCGCCGCCGAACTTCTCGATCAGGATTCGCAGCAGGCGGCGGTCGAATTCGTCCAGGCCCAGCGCGTCTACCTCCAGCATCGCCAGGGCGGCGGCGGCGACCTCGCGGCTGATATGCCCGTCCGCCCGCACCTGGGCGAAGTCCCGGACGCGCTTGAGCAGGCGGTTGGCGACGCGCGGCGTCCCGCGCGAGCGCCGGGCCAATTCTCCCGCTCCGTCCAGGCTGATGGGCACCCCCAAGATAGCCGCCGAGCGCGTGATGATCTCCACCAGGTCTTCGGGCGTGTAGAACTCGAACGTGTGCTGGATGCCGAAGCGGTCCCGCAGCGGCGACGACAGCAGGCCCGCCCGCGTGGTCGCGCCGACCAGGGTGAACGGCTGCACGTCCAGCTTGACGGTTCGCGCCGACGGCCCCTGCCCGATCACGATGTCCACCTGGTAGTCTTCCATCGCCGAGTAGAGGATCTCCTCGACGGGCCGGGAGAGCCGGTGTATCTCGTCCAAAAACAGGACGCTGCCCGCTTCCAAGTTGGTCAGGATCGCCACCAGGTCGCCGGGCCGCTCGATGGCCGGCCCCGACGTGGCCCGCAACGCCGCCCCCATCTCGTTGGCAATGATCAGCGACAAGCTGGTCTTGCCCAGCCCCGGCGGCCCGTGCAGCAGGACGTGGTCCAGCGCCTCGCCGCGCCGCTGGGCGGCGGTCAAGAAGATGCTCAGGTTCTCCTTGATCTTGGGCTGCCCGATAAACTCGCGCAGCCGCTTGGGCCGCAGCGAATACTCGTCGCGGTCGTCGTCGCCCGCCTGCGGGGAGATCATCCGTTCGCTCATAGCCTCAGTATACCAGTTCGTTTCGACAAATTTGCTCTGGTCATTCTTCCGCCTCCATGTCTCGTGCCTCCGCCCGCGTGATGGGCCGTGCCGCTCCATGACGCAACGCCAGGATAGTCACAACCGGCCCATCGGGGCCATCTTCCGACACTGAGAATAGTACGCGGTAGGCAACGCGACTGCTGGGCCGCCGGTGAATGATTTGCCTGACTTGCCGTTGGAACCGCTTGGCTTCTGGAACAAGTTGCCGATGCGGCATAAAAGCGAGACCAGCGATTGTTTTCAGAAGAGTCTCCTGCCAGTCGTCGGCCACTTCCGGCCCTGCGGTGTCCCAGAAGTGAGCATGAGCTGTATCCATGTCGGCAAGGGCGCGCGGCGTAACGCGCAGCGCGTAAGAAAGCGGTTCCTGGCTCTCAGATGCCCCCAAATCATCTTGGGGTGTCATGCTATCCCTCGCGCCCCTGTGCGACGCGCAGCCTTCTCCGCTTCCCATCGTGCCCGTACTTCCTCAAACGGGATGGTACGGCCTGCATCCATGTCGGCCAAGCCTTCGGCAATGGCTTGACAAGTCTCCTCGTAATCGCGTGCCGCGTCTTCCAGCGCTTGCTGAAGGAGTGCATCGGCTAGGGTGTCCTTGTCCTGTCCAAAACGCCCCGATTGTTCCTGAAGCATCGCCTCAGTTTGAGGACTGATGGTTATCGTCATCTGCTATGTTTCTCCTGCCCCTCTCGTCTCTACTTTACCCGTGGTGCCGGTTTGTTTTGACAACTTATGTCTCATTCTTGCGCCGCGCCTTTTCGGCCTCCACCCGCGCTATCTTCTCCTCGATTGGGGAAGCGGGGTCTGCCTCAATGACTTCATGCCAGATTGCGGCGGTTTCGGCCTCGTCCTCTGTGAGTGGGTGCATCCACTGAAACTCCTGATCCAGTAGCGGAAAGGCTAAGTCGCGCTGTACGATTTCTTGCTTCTGTTCGTGCGTCATAAAGCCCCAACCTGCGTCCCTGCCGTTGTAAGACCATCACGTTAGTTCGCCGGACGCAAGGGTTTTCAGGGTGTCTTTCCATAAGATTGGTAGGTATGTTGAGAGACGAGCTGACCAGTCACGCAAATATTGCCGGGCCTCCTGTTCTTCTTCCAAAGGCACATATGAAGCATAGTCAAGCAAGCGCCGGTAAAGGAAGCCGGTGAACGAGGGCGCATAGAACTCGCCTTCCCCGCAGTCGCGTGGGCACAGAACAACTGTCTCAGGATGTGCCGAGGGCCACCAGCACCAATGAGAGCCATCACCCTCAGAAGCGAAGGGCACAAATCCTGGCTTATGATACTCTTCTGGCTGGTAGTTGAGTATCTCGGTCAAGGACATCCATTCCGCTTCACGGAGCCAAAAGTAGTTGTCACTCTTGACATCGCACCAACCCGCCGCATACATAGAGCGGTAGGCTTCCGGCAAAACAAGGCCATACTTCTGTTCTACCTGTTCATATTGATCCATAGGGCAACCTTTCAGTTCGGACAGCATCTTGCTCCTATGGCGTGATGCTGCTCCAAAGGTCGGCAGGCACAAACCGGGCAAGATGGGCGACGTTGCTTGTCGCCACAATCAAGTCACTGGAGGGAATGCCGAGCGTCAGGGCTTGGGCGGCGAGGATGACGTCAATGTCCAGCTTCTTCGGGTCGCCGGTCGGCAGGCCGCTCTGCCGGGACTTGGCCCAGAGATCGGCGGCGAGAAGCATGGCGGGGCTGGTGATCGGCAGAAATCGGAAGACGGCTTTGAGGGCGTTCAGATTGGCAACGCCGACCTTTTTGCCCGCCTGCAACAACTCGCGGCGGATTTCGTAGTCAATGACCTCCGGGATGTAGATTTCATGCCTGGCGGCGCGGCAGGCGGCAACCCACTGGCTAATTGCGACATCAGGTTTCGGGTGTGACAAAGCGCCGAGCGGGTAGGAATCGAGCAGGATGTGGAGCGTCATGGAAAGAGGGGCCTTTCCCCGCTTTCAATGCGGTTCCTGTTGAGGTTTTGCATGAACTCGTTTCGTTCTGCCTGGGACTGACGGATTTCTTCGGGATCGGTCGGCGCGGCGGCAATCCATGATTCCAACAGGGCAATGCCTGGGTCAGTTTCGGCAGTGAGTTTTGTTTCCGCTTGGGGCGCGGCCTCCGGCTCGTAGACTCTGACTTCCAGCACGGCGTCGGGGGCGATTTCGCTGCGGCGGCTCATTAGTTCATCCCATGTCACCCGATAGGTTTTGATTGGCTGGCTTTGTAACATCGCTGCTCCCTTTCTTGGCTTATTATAGCACAGGCTGATGCCGTTGCCGCTCATAGAGGTCGTGCCAGTGCTTCGCGATGGCCGTTGCGCCCGCGTGGTTCGGCTCGATCTGCATGACGATCCAGGGGTCGGCGGAGGCGGGGCCGTGGCCGTGGAAGAGTTTTTCCAGGTCGGAGAGCAGGAAGCCGTGGCGGCGGGCGAGGGCGCGGATGCCGTCGTTGAGGGCGTTGAAGGCGGTGCGCGCTTGGGTCGCCATGCCGAAGGAGGCAATAAGAGAATCGTCGCCGTCGGTCGGGTCGTAGATGGTGTTGAGGATGACCGGGCAGGCAAAGGCGGCGAGGCGTTCGGCGATCCGTTCCAGGTTCGCCAGCGGCTCGGCGGCGACGCGGCCCCAATCCGCGAGGGAGTTCAGGGCTTGGAAGGAGCCTTGCAGGAAGTCGTTGCCGCCCGCCGTCAGCGTCACGACATCCGGCGTGATCGCGATATCGGGCCAGGCGTCGAGGACGCCCGCCGTGGTCCGGCCGTCGCGGGTCAGGTCCTGGAACTGGGTCGCGCCGACCAGACGGGCGAACTGGCTGGCCGCGCCGCCGCTGCCGACTTCGGTGTATTCGTCAATGCTGATGGAGTCGCCGAGGGCGAGGTAGTTCATTTTATCTTTCCCCGTATCTAAATGCTTCCCCGGCACTGGAAGTGCCGGTCTACTCATCAGTGGAAGTCGCTCCGCGACTCAGGAGCGGAGTACATTTGCTTGTCTTCAGTCGCGGAGCGACTTTCATTCGAGAGTAGGCCGGCACTTCCAGTGCCGGTTCTCATCGTGCCAGGACCCCCACCGCCGGTAGGGGCGCACCTGGGTGTGCGGCCTGCCTATCCCCGCGCGCCCTGTTCATCCCTGCGCTCCGCTACCCTTTCCCGCCCGAACCTGTCAGGATGTTCAGGGCGGCGCGCAGGGCGGCGCCCATGCTGGTCTTGTCCTCGATCTGCTTGAGCGCCCCGTCGGCGGCGCGGCGGGCGTCGTTGCGGTTGTAGCCGAGGTTGATCAGGCCCTCGACGACGTCGTCGTAGATGTCCTCGGCGGCGGGCTTCTGGGACTTGGCCTGGATTTGGTCTACTTTCCGCTCGAAGGCCAGGGCGGTCAGCTTGTCGCGCAGCTCCAGGACGAGCCGCTGGGCGGTCTTTAGCCCTAAGCCGGGGATGCGGACGAGGCTGCGGGTGTCCTCGGCCCCGACGGCGCGGGCCAGCGATTCGCCGTCCATCGCCGACAGGATGGACAGGGCGACTTTGGGGCCGATGCCGGTCACGCTCAGGAGCAGTTCAAACACTTTTTGGTCGTCACGGTGGAGGAAGCCGAACAGGGAAATCTCCTCGGCCCGCATGTGGAAGTGGATGTGCAGAAACGTCGTCTCGCCCAGCGCGGGCAGCGACCCGTGGATGCTGGCGGGGACAGCGACGCGGTAGCCGACGCCGCCAACATCCAGGATGACGGCGGTGGCTTCGGCGTGGACAAGCTGGCCGCGCAGGCTGGCAATCATGCGGCGCCTCCCGTGGGCTGGGTGATCTCGTGCCGCAGGGCGGCCACAAGCGCGTCCATCGCGGCGGCGTCTACGGGCCGCGCCTCGTCCGGGTCGTAATGGTCGCCGAAGCGCGAGTCGGCCCAGGTCTGTCCGGCAAACTCGCGCGGGGCGGCGTAGCGCGGGAAGATGTGGAAGTGGGCGTGCGGCGTCAGGTTCATCAGGAACATAAAGTTGAAGTGGTCAGGCGCGAACAGCGTCGAGAGGGCCGCTTTGGTTTCGCGCAGGAACGTCCACAGGGAGGTCAGCTCGTCCTCGGTCAGCGCGGCGACGTCCGTCTCGTGTCGCTTCAGGGCGAAAAAGACGCGGCCCAGCGTGGCCTGGTTCTCGTTAAGAACCAGCGTCCAGTGGTCGTTGCCGAGCACGACGCCGCGCGTCGGGCGGCAGAGGGGACAGTTAGGCACGAAGTCAGGCATGAGGGGATTATACCTGACGGCGGCCCGTTGTTGGCGAAACGTAGGCCCGGCACTGAAAGTGCCGGTCTACTCGGCGAAAGTCGCTCCGCGACTGAGGAAGCCACTACGGAGGAGTCGTCAGTGCGGGCCATGTCTTCAACCCCGGAGGGGTTTTCTCCGAATAGACCGGCACTTCCAGTGCCGGTGTCCTATTCCAGCGGCGGCGGCCAATTTTCTTTGTCCACATGCCGGAATGCGTACATGGTTTCGCGCAAGTCGGCGACGAAATCCGGGTCGGCCATTGCTTCCGCAGCCAGTTTACGCATCCGCGCGTGGCGGACCTCTTGCATCCGCAGCCGGACTGCCTCCTCAATGAATGCCGTTTGCGAAGGGGCAAGCCCGAGCGTGACCGCTTCCTCGGCGGCGGCGTAAACATCATCGGGAAGTTCCAAAGTAACTTATCCCCATGTCTAAAGCCAGGGGCTTTGACCAGGGAACTTGCCCCTCCAACTCCGTCCGAAGACGGCGGGAAGGCAATAGGCAGAGTTACGTTAGGCAACAAGGTGTCGCACCCGATTGCCAGGGCTGCCCGTGTCCTTATCCTCCGAAGAGGATGAGACCACCTGCAAGGCTCGAAGGATTGAACCCGAAGGATTGAACCCGAAGGCCGAAACAGAACGACTCAACATTTTACGCAACAAATCGCTTGGGTTGTTGCAACCGTCAATGTTGACTTGTGAATGTTGACTTGTGAATGTGACCGCTTGTAACCGTGTCCAGCCAGATGGCTTTCGTGCCTTTCGGTCATGCTGTGTTATACCCGATAGGATTTAAGAAGAAACAAGCATTGAAACGAGACCAGGAGAATGAAACGAGACCAGGAGAATATCTCGTCCTCGGAAGGACGAGGCGGCACTTCCTCCCCAGAGATAGATCAAGGGGCCTCCGTGCCGCAAAGAGAGGTGATGGCGGTTGCCATCGGACTCCTCCTCTGCGGGGGACGTTACAGCCAGTACGACGTGATGGACAGGATTTCCTCGGAATAGAGGCACTGGCGCAGGGTGGCGGCGTCGGGGTTCGGAAGGTAGACGCTGCCCTGGTCGTCGGCGCGCAGGACTTCGACGAGGGGAAGCATGGGCAACTCGCCCAGTTCCAGTTGGAGGCGGCGGGCCGCGCGGGCGTCCTTGCGCGGGTCGGCGAGGTCATGTTCGACGTACAGGGCGTTCATCTCGCGCTGGAGGCGGCGGACGTCGGGCTGGGCGGGGTTGCCATAGATGGTGATGCGGCTTGCCATGAGTGGTTTCGTTTTCCTGGTTGAGTTTTTGGAGTGGTTACTCGTCGCCCATCTCGCGGGCGATGTATGAGTCTTGGCAGGGCGACAGGGGCGCGTGGCTGCTGGACAGCGCGGCGGCTTCGACGGCTTCGGGCAGGGTCGGGTAGGCGTGCATGGTCAGCGCGATCTCGGACACGGGCAGGCGGGCGCGCATGGCGAGGCAGACCTCGTTGATGAGGGCGCCCGCGTGGGCGCCGACGATCTGCGCGCCCAGAATGGTTCCGTCGGACTGGAGCGAGACGATCTGGACAAAGCCTTGCGTTTCGCCCGTGATGATCGCCTTGTCGAGATGGGCGAACGGAAAGCGGGCGATGTCCAGGGCGTCGCTGGCGTGGGAGAGGCGGGCCAGGGCGGGGGAAAGGCCGACATTTGCCACTTCCGGGTCGGTGTAGGTGACGCGCGGGATGACGCGGTAGTCGGCGGGGCAGCACGGCTCCTCGCCGCGCAGCGCGGATAGGGCGTTGGAGGCAGCCACGGCGCCCTCGTAGGAGGCGACGTGGGTGAACTTGTATTCCGACGTCACATCGCCTGCCGCCCAGACGTGCGGGACGTTGGTTTGAAGATGGGCATTCGTTTTGAGTCGCCCGCCCTCGCCGCAGTGGACGCCGACGGCGTCCAGATTCAGCCCGCCGACATTGCTTTTGCGGCCTGCCGCGACCAGGATGGCGTCACACGCGATCTCCTCGCCGCCACGCAGAGCCAGGACTTTTTCCGCCCCACGCCGCGTGATTTGGTCCACATGAACCTCGGTAACGATTCGGACGCCCTCAGCAATCAGCCGGTCGTGCAGCACTTGGGCAGCGTCGGCGTCGTCGCGGGCCAGGATTCGCGCCCCATTGTGCAGGATCGTCACGTCCGCCTCGAAGCGGCGGCAGACCTGCCCTAATTCGCAGCCGATGGCGCCGCCGCCGAGGATGACGATCCGGGGCGGCAGGGCGGTCCAGTCGAACACGGTCCGGTTGGTGTCATACCCAACGTCTTCCAGGCCCGCAATGGGCGGGATCGCGGGCAGGGAGCCGGTACACAGGATAAACTGCTTCGCGCGGTAGCGCGTGCGGGTCTTGCCTGTCTCGACGGTGTGGGCGTCTATAAACCGGGCGCGCTCGCAGACTGTCGTGATGCCCTGCCGGGTGAAGCTGTCAACGGCGCTGCCGCCGCCGACCTCCTCGATGGTCCGCCGCGCGTGGCGCATGACCGCGCCGAAGTTCGGCTTCTCGCCCGCATACGACGGCAGCCCGAACTCGGACGCCCGACGCATCCGGTCCCACACGGTCGCCGAATGGATCAGGGCTTTGGACGGCACGCAGCCCGTGTACAGGCACTCCCCGCCGATCAGCGCCTCTTCGAAAATGGCGACCGTCGCCCCCATTTTGGCCGCCGTTCGCGCCGCCTTCGGCCCCGCCGACCCCGCGCCGAGCACGGCGATGTCAAACTCCTGCATGGTTGTTAGTATACCCTGTCCTGGGCTAACGGGAACGCGCATCAATGCGGAAGAACCATTGCAGGAACGCCAGCATCAGGCTGAGGCCGAGAACCAGCCAGAACAGCGGGTTCCAGGGACGGAGCAGGATGGCCTTTCCCATCTCCCGAAAACCCTCCGCGTAGCGCCCGTCTCTGATGAGCGTCATCCCCAGCAGGCTGTGCGTGACGGCCTCGTGGGGGGCGAGACGGATCGCTTCCCGCAGTTCTCCGACCGCCTCGGTGATCTCCCCCACATCTCCCAGGCAGTCGCCCAGCCAGCAGTGCGCCTTCGCCGAATCGGGCTGCAGTTGAACCGCCTTCCGGTAATGAATGATGGCCCACTCCTTCGCGCCGCGCGCCTCATGGGACAGACCCAGATTAAGCTGCGCGCCGAACGAGTTGGGGTTGATGGCGAGTGCCACCTGATACTCGGCAATGGCCTCCTCCAAGCGCCCGCTCGTTCGCAGCAGGTTTGCCAGGTTGAAGTGGGCGTCCCCGTTCTGGGGATGCGCCCCGATCGCCGCCCGATATTCCGCTTCCGCGAGTTCCTGCCTGCCGGTTTCCGCCAAGTTCAGGCCCAGGTTGTTGCGGGCAACGGCACTTGTCGGGTCGAGTCGTACCGCCTCGCGGTAGCTGCCCATCGCGGCCCGGCGTCGCCCCTGCTTTTTAAGGGCCAGGCCCAGGTTGCAGTGGGCTTCGGCGTACTCCGGCTTGAGGCGGATGGCTTGGCGGCAGCACTCCTCAGCCTCGCCCCACCGCTCTTGCTTTAGAAAGCAGTAGCCCAGGTAAAAGTGCGACTTGGCTGACTCGGGGTTAGCAGATAAATACAGCTCGTACTCCGTGATCGCCTCATCCCAGCGCCCGAGCCGGCGGAAGACGGTGCCCAGGTTGAAATGCGGCTTGTCGTAGTCAGGCTGGAGCCGCAGACACTCCTGATACTTCGTGATTGCCGCGTCGTAATCCTTCAGGCCAGCCCATGTCAGCCCCAGATTGAGGTGAGCGTCTACATACTCGGGATGCTTCCGTAAGGCCCTGTGATAGTACCGCGCGGCTTCCTCCAGGTCGCCTTGTTCCCGCAAGAGGTTCGCGTAGTTGTAATTGGCGTTGAGCTGGAAGGACGAGATTTGCAAGGCATCGCGGAACTTCGCGGCGGCTTCCTCAGTGCGTCCTAGCCTGCTGAACGCCACACCAAGGCTGTTATGCAGTTCCGAGTTGTACGGGTTAAGCCGCAGCGCCGCCTGGTATTCGCAGAGGGTATCTTCATGGCGCCCCGAATCCGAGTAGGCGACGGCCAAAGCCTGATGCGCCTGCCAGCACTGGGGTTCCAGACGAAGCGACTCCTGATACTCGAAAATGCTGGCGTCCAGTTCGCCGGCGCGGTAACGGGTGAGTCCTGCTTGAAGGTGTCGGCTGCTCAACTTCATCTTATCGAAATACGCGGAAGACTTCCTCATTTATGAGGGAGATGGGACAAAGTCCTGAAGATAGCGCCATGCCCTTCTTTAAGTCTGTTTGAGGGCATGATATTCGTGCCTTTATATTCGTGCCTTT
>JAABUR0100002018.1_pt1 | contig 33131 bp, 36 predicted proteins | sample 5560091 | NCBI WGS metagenome assembly JAABUR01 (sample SAMN10711879, study PRJNA513375) | rock metagenome | isolation source: Antarctica rocks | place: Antarctica: Victoria Land, University Valley sud
AAACTAAACGTAATGAAGGCACTTACAAGGTCAAAATAAAGCTGATATTGATATGCATTATCGACTTTCTTTCGCTCTAGATCAGCGCCTTGTAGAAACTTTGACTGCAGTATATCTGAATGACGTCAAACGAACTCATAAGACCAGTTTTTGCCTGGCTGTTTTCCAGATATATTATACGCAAAAACGCGAATCATGACATTGAAAGAAGGTATATCACGCTCGATAAGCTTGTTGATATAGCGAATAAGCTCTTTTTCTTGTTGGTTCGAAAGAATTGACGTTGTTTGCTTGCTTTTCTTCACGAAGGCCGTTTTGCCCCTATGTCGTCGCGACAGCGTACTTCGATTGATATTGAATTTCTTTGCAGTTGCAGTGTAGTTAGATGAGTTTTGCAAAGCTAGATCTGCAAGCGCTGCCTCAATTGAAGTCATATTGAATTTGTAATTGATTTTTGAAGAAAGATGAAAGTAGTAAAGTGAGGTGTGCACGAAATCGAAATGTGCATCGGGTCGAAAATACTTCTATACAAATGATGTTTTCAACTAGAAATTGATTTTATCATCAAGATATTCAAGAGTCAAAACTCAGTGAAAAGATGAGATTCTTAAGATCAACAATCATCATCATTGTATATCATGTCTTGCAAACACTCACTTCACTTGTAAAACGTGCAACTCATCTGTTTTGCATTATTTGTAGAGATCTTTCTCATGCAGATCAATCATGTTTTGCAAAGATGTTCATATGCTATACTTTTAATCAGATAGCGTAGTTCAATCATTCTTTACTAACTCGCTTGTGTTTCTCTTCTTTTAATAAAGTCTTCTTGTCAGCGTATCATTTACATATAGAATGTCTGTGTCTGAACGTCTGTTAAACGATATTAATAAGATTCTTGAGTTTGCTCATGTTAAACTTAATGAGTCTCGTGAGTTGCTTATGTCGTAGTAACAGACATGCAGTCTTAACAAGATTTATACGTAGTTAGCATGTAAATTTAAAGAATGTTCGTGATTCAAGTTCTTTCTGCTAATTATTCTCAACAAATCAAATGCAAGAATGTTTTGTTTCAATTCTCATCATTATGATGACAAAATACTGAATTGAATGATTTTCATAAGCGATTTTCCTTGTAGTTCTGCATTCTATTTGACTTTCTTATCTGCATGAAGATTGCTTGTAGCATGCGCATTGAGATTATTAAAGTCTGCGCGATCGCGAAAACTCTGCATGCGATCAATGCACAGCGCTTCATCATCATGCAGCATCTTAATGTCATTCAAACTTTTGATAATCTTTAGACTTTACTGTAGTTAAACAGTAGATTCATAGTCAGCATCATGTACAGATGAGTTTCATTGCTGATTTATAAATTATTATTATTATTATTATGATAGAGTTAATTATTAAGAAGCTCTTGATAACTTAAGAAGATTAATCAACTATAAAGAGTTTGTCAAGCATTATCAAGTTGAAGATATGATGTAGTCTAAATGATGTCTTGACAAAGTCATAAAGTTTCAGAGTTAACTCAGATTTGATCTTCAACTTAGTTTCTGACTTTAATCTCTGATTTAATCTTTATGAGTCAATTCATCATGACAATTGTTTTCTTTTCTAAATGAGTTCATTCTTAATCTCAATAATTAATGTCTTTGTTTACTCTGATAAATGATGACATGCACTTCATTAATGTTTCAACAAAAAGCTTAAGTAGCTTGTAAGCTAGTGAGCAACAACATTTGAATCTTAATGCACTTAAGATGCATATGCTAGTTATTAAAACAGACACTTTTCATAATTCAGCAATTAACTGATTTAGCAACATAAATTAATCTTCAGTGATCGACAACAAGATTTATCTGTACGAGATGCTGACTACGAATCTTCTGCAAGTTATGCTTGTCAGAAGAGCTGAACAATCTCATCAACATCAACAGAGCAGTAACAATGCTTTACTCACACGTTGAGCTCACACACAGTCGAAAAGCGAAGCAATAACAACGCAATCATTGACGCATTGAAGCTTGTATATACACAGAATGACAGCAACGTCTTTGCATACATGCTGCAGCTCATATACGACATACACACATATATTGCAAGTGCAAAGACAGACTCACGCAGATATATTGAATATTGAACAAAGTGCAAAAAACACTGAATTCAATAAAAGAAATTGAAATTTCTCACTTCAAGAAATCATGAAGTCAAGAAATTAAGCATTTGACAAGAATTCAAACCGAATTTGCAAAAAGCGAAACTTGCAAAATGATCAATTTGCACTACAGAGAATTAGAAAGAATTATCAAAAAGGCGAAAAACATAGTGATGTATATCAATGCATCGCAAATTCGAAAAAAGATAGCAGAGATCAAAACAGAAACTGAAACAACAGTAATATTCACGCATGAATTCGTCAGATACAGCAAAGCAACAAGCATTTCTGACAAAATAATCACAACGAAAGCGAAACTACAAGCTATTAGCGATGCAATTGCAATATGCAGCGAAAAAGCACTCAAAAACAGCGAAATTTGAGTGTACATGAATAGTTAAATAACTTTGCAAAGACTAAATGCAAAGAGCAACGTCAATGCAAAGTTATTTGATGACATACGACAAAACTTAACCAATTTACGTCAGAATCAGTGTCAAATTCGCATACAGTGAATATTGAGTTGCAAAAGCATTATTGAGAATGAAAAAGCAGATCAATTGATCAAAAGCGCTGCTCAAGAATTATCAGTCATCGATAACACGAAAGCAATCATTATAAGCTTCGTCAAAAAGCAAATTTGCAAAGAGATGAAATTACAATGGTTAAATGTTTGAAAAAGCAGCATCAAGAAGGGAAATCAGTATTGAAAGCACATATTGAATGTGAATCTAAGTCATAAATCACTAAAAGATATGAGAAAAATCAATAAACTAACGTTTTCAATCTTGATTCAGCTGAAAATGAGACATGACTATTTCAAGAGCTATTTGCATCGATTATCAGAGAATAATTTAAACAAATGCTATGAAATATGCAATGCAAGACAAACGTTGAAGCATTTACTGCTGAACTGCAGACATTATAGAGCAGAGCAGATAAAGCTTAAGGAAAAAGCTCAGCTCAAAAACACAGACATTATATTGACACTGTTCATCATCAAGATTAAAAGAATTGCAACACTAGAGTATTTGAAAAATACTCAAATTGCGATAAGAAAATGACTATTAGAAATAAAAGAGTAGAATGTGAAAAGTGCAAAGAAACAAAGAAAAATGAGAGTATGATGATGAGAGTTGAGCAAGAGTGCTTGTATGCGCAAACTATCAATGTGATTGATCAACGAAAAGATATAAAGCAGCAACTTTGATCAGATTACATGTAACTTAGCATACATACAGCGTTTAGACAGTGTCATAGTCATAGATTGCATGCAATTAATGGAAAAAAAAACATATATTGCAAAGACATGACTCAGCTTTTGCACATATACAGACAGATGTGATGCAGTAAATCAATCGATTTTTCGCATTTTTAGATCGATTTACACGCAGCGCAATCACACACAGAGCAGTAACAGCGCTTTATTCACACGTTGAGCTCATATACAACAAATACACATATATTGCAAAGACATGATTTAGCTTTTGCGCATCTACACGTTTGCATAAGACAGTAAATCGATCGATTTTTCGCTTTATCAGATTGATTTGCACGCATTGCAATCACATACATTGCAAAGACACAACACAGTCTTTGCTCATATACATAAAATGACAGCAACATCTTTGCGCACACGCTGCAACTCATATACATCACATACACATACATTGCAAAGACACGACTCAGCTTTTGCACATCTACACGTCTGCATGATGCAGTAAATCGATTGATTTTTCGCTTTATCAGATTGATTTGCACGCATTGCAATCACATACCTTGCAAAGACACAACACAGTCTTTGCTCATATACACAGAACAACAGCAACGTCTTTGTGCATGTGCTACAACTCATATACATCACACATACACATACTGCGAAGACACGACTTAGCTTTTGCACATCTACACGTCTGCATGATGCAGTAAATCGATTAATTTTTCGCTTTATCAGATCGATTTACATGCATCGCAATCACATACATTGCAAAAACATGACACAGTCTTTGCTCATATATACAGAATGACAGCAACGTTTTTGCGCATGCGCTGCAACTCATATACGTCACACACATACATACTGCAAAGACATGATTCAGCTTTTGCGCATATACACATCTGTGCAACGCAGTAAATTAATCGATTTCGATTTTCTGATCAATTTACATGCATCGCAATCACATACACTGCAAAGACACGACACAGTCTTTACTCATATACACAGAACGACAGCAACGTCTTTGCGCATGCACTGCAACTCATATATATCACACACATACACATTGCGAAGGCACGACTCAGCTTTTGCACACATACACATCTGTACAACGCAATAAATTGATCGATTTCGATTTTCTGATCAATTTACATGCGTCGCAATCACATACATTGCAAAGACACGACACAGTCTTTGCTTATATATACAGAACAACAGCAACGTCTTTGCGCACATGCTGCAACTAATATACGACATTCACACAGTCATTGCAAAGACATGACTCAGCTTTTGCGCATATACACATCGATGCAATGCAGTAAATCGATCGATTTTTCGGTTTTCTGAGCGATTTACATGCGTCGCAAATATATACATTGCAAAGATACAACACAGTCTTTGCTTATATACACAGAACGACAGCAACGTCTTTGCGCACACGCTGCAATTAATATACGACATTCACACAGTCATTGCAAAGGCACGACTCAGCTTTTGCACATATACACATCTGTGCAACGTAATAAATCGATCGATTTTTCGATTTTCTGATTGATTTACATGCGTTGCAAATACAGAGATCAAAACTTATTTAGCTTGCTTAGCTTAATGATCATACAGCGAACTTGAAAGCTCACGTCAAAGTGATCAGCTTTCATCTACATAAATCAAAGCTCATCTAGCTTGCGTAGCTTGATAATCATACAGACAAGTCGAAAGTTTATATTGAAGTGATCAGCTTTTACAATCTTGAGTTGTTTATATGATCACTTGATTATATAAACAGCTTACATGCTTGTATGCGCAAACTATCAATGTGATTGATCAATGAAAAGATATACTGCAGCGATTTTGACTAGATTACATGTAATTTAGCATATACACAGTCTTTAAATAGTGTTATAGTCATAAACTGCATGCACTTAATGAAGAAATAAAAAAAAATCAATCATCAGTCAGTCGTTAGCTGATTAGATCAGCTACAAGCTGATTCAACAGAGCAAAACTCGTATCAAGCTATTGTATGTTCATGATTTTGCATGATGTTTATCTTAGTAAGCTTCAGTTTTACTTTACTCATTTCTTTCATTACAGTTATTCAATTATCATACATCATGTCTGTTAGTGATTGCGCAGAACTCATCTTTCTACAATGTTTACAGTCTTATTTATCATAAATTTCAATTACAGCAGTCAATCACGCTTACAATGATCTCATATACAATTATCAGTTTGCTCAGTTTTGAAATAAATTGAAACAGATTGATTACACGTCTCTTCTTCTGCAATTGAAGATTTCAACTTTGATTGATCAGAATGCAAAGATTTTTGAGCAGAAGATTGATGAGACTGTGAAATAATTGATGATGAATATATATGATAATTCGATTCAAACATTTAATACTGAAAAGAAATGACATTTCATTGAAATCATCATCTACATGAAACTCATCATCAAATTTATTTTTCGCTTGAAAAATCAAATCAAAGCTTTCATTCACTTGAAACATTCTTCTTCAATGATAGAAAAGACATTGATAGAAGAAAAGAATGCTAGTGTACATAGAAAAAAAACACTATCTTGAGAATTTACAACTTTCTTCAACAAGTCATGAACTTCTACTGACAGACATTGTGTGTAATGTGTTAAATGCATTGAAGAATGCATAAAGTAAGTAGAAATTTCATTCAATGAATGAGCAAACACTATGATTAATAGATTAATTAATTTTAAATTTTCTTATTATTTGAACTATGTAAGTTCTTGTATGTTGCTAGCTGTTACATAATCAATCTCATTGTTTATAGATCTTTACAGTGAAATTTCAGTCACTTGTTCATTTTCAATACTTTGTCATCATAATCATGATTAAACGCTATCGACTGAAATGTTTTGATTATTCATATATGCTTCATTCAACGTGATTATATGCTTTTCATTCATTTTCTTTGATTTATCTCAATTTACTTTAATTTATCTCAACTTACATAATGTTAAACTTTCTTTATTATTGAGTGAATTTCGTCTTTTCTCGTCTGTTTAAGCTCGCAAGCTCGTTCATCTTTCAAACTTTTTTTCCCAGAAAACTCTCTTTGTATAAAATGTTAAATGTATCTCAGTCGATGTAATTATTTATGTAAAAAAACTTCTTGCTTTCAATTGATATTAGATATGCACTTCATAGTATAGTACTTATATTGTAAAATTATCAACACTTAAGATATCAAGACTTCTTGATAGTATTCTTCAATCACTGCTTAACTTCTATCATATCATGTAAAGCATTAAATACTTCATTGTTTTTAAACTTTAACAATTCTATTAAAGTTCTTGAGTATTGCATAAATTTCTCATTGTCATCTTGATGAAATGAATCATGAACAGTGATTATAATTTGCAACTGTCTCATCAGTTTATCATTCAAAGCTTCGACTATGTCAGAATTTTCTTGATCATTCTCAGCATACTTTTAAACATAAATGTAATCATATCTTCAATTCAACATTTGTTTCTGTCATGCAGAAATACATTGAATTCACTTTGATGTAAGCTTTTCAGAGTCTGTTGAGTCTTTATCTTTGCATCTTCAGCATTCAATTGATGCATGAACAGAAATAAAGTAATCATTTATTCAGAAGAAGTCAATTTCTTTTTGATTCATTTAATACTTGTTTGACTTTATTTTTATTTTCTTGCGTCGAGATTCTTTTATAAAAATCAACAATTCATTCAAGAAACTTTTAATATGTGTTATCTTTACTATTTCAGAAGTAATGTATCAGAATTGAAAATTATTAAATCAGTTTCATCGTTGATTTGAATTTATTTCTGACAAATCTCATTCAAGCTGCATTAAATCAAGACTTTTAAAAGACTTTGTAATCATGACTTTTGAAAAACAATCACAACGCGCGCAAAGCAAATTTTTGAAAAGAGCAATACAATTAAGGCAGAATGAATCTAGAAGATGAATAAACGATGATGAATTGCATGAATTGCAGCAATGCTGATTCAGAGACGATTGCAAGTAACGTTGACTTGTCGCGAAGAAACAGCAACGTGAAGTCGAAAAGCTTACGCAACAATGAAAAGTATGTTGCTAACATTATTGATCTTTTAATACAGACATCAATGTTAGAGAAAGAGAAGAGCAAAGATCATTCATGAAAAGAAGTAGCAGTGAAACTGATGTATCATCTTCGACTTGAATCAGAAGAAAAACATCACGCAACTCAGAACGCGTTCATCGCGAAGAATGTACAGAAACTGAAGGCATCAGTTCAACTGCTAAGCAAGCAGTTACAAATGCAGGGAAATACGCGTTTCTCATCGAAAATCATGTCATAAGCAAACGTGACAAGAGAAGAATTATCAATGAGAAAGCAACGTCTCAAAGAGAAATTGTTGTCGCTTTGCAAGAAATGCAAAGTCATGATAAAGATAGCAGACAGAGAAGAAATAGAGAAGATGCAGAAGAAGATTGTCAAGCAGATTCTTCAAAGAATAGCAGATGTGTCAACAAGTCAACGAAATCTGATCATGTCTCTTTGCAAGCTGAGTAACAAAGACATCTTTCTTCACGCAGTCAGCTCAAATGCATGAGCAAATCTGAAAAAGACTCAAGAATGAGCAAAAGAAATTATGAACTTGACGCGCATATTGTGATGAACATTCGCAATGCTGACACATGAAGTGCACACTACAATTGACACAAGCAATCAGAAGAAAGTCATTAGAAAGCTGATAAAGAATAATGCAAGACTTCATGAGAATCTGAAGATTCTAAGAATAGTCTGACTCAAGAAAGTAGTAGAAAGTGAAAAGACTCATTCATCACTCATCGTGAAGATAGCAATCAAAGTGATGACAAATTAACTGATAAACATGAGTATGTTAAATGCATATCATGAATGCATATGTGAGCTGTTCAAGAAGAACTGTTGCATCACACAGTGCTTCAGATGTCAAGAATTTGATCATATAATCAAATTCTGCAGAAAGAATCAATGCTGTGTCAAGTGCGCAGACAAACATCACATTAAGAAATGCATGATGTCTTCAAATAGAAGATGTTATGTTAACTGCAATGAAAATCACGAACTTTGAAGACGCATCTGTTTCAAATGATGACAGCAGATGAAACAAGCATTCGAAATTTATAGAAACAGATCGTTTAGATATTCAGAAGCATCTAAATACAATTGCACACTCTTGCAATTCTTGAACTCATCACTGTCTTCAAGCTTTGCAGATTCAGATTCAATGAACTTTTTGAATTCAATGAACTTTTTCAGTTCAGCGAATTCATCGAGCTCAACGACAGTTGTGCTGAAAACATGCAGTTTAGTCGCTCATGAATCAACATGACAGATAATAGAAGTCAAGAAGAGACGCGTTGATCATTTCTCTTATGTAAGTAGCGACTCAGATAAGACGTCGCTCAAGCAGAGTCAGAAATGACAAATCAGAAGATAAGACAGATTCTTAATGATTGAAAGCATTCAAAAAGTCTTCTCTTTGCAAAGTCAACAACAGCTACAAATAACTTTATGATGAAACAATCTTTTCTATGAATACTGCAGTACAACATCAGAAAATCATTGAAAATTCAGAAATTGTTTCTAATCAACAGAGAAGTACATGATTTTGACATTGTAATCATACAGAAGCAGAGTTGCAACATTAATGATATATAATCATTTAACTCAGCTCATAACTTCTTTTATCTAGTAAAAAACACGTTATTACAGTCAAGAACTTGCATATATGTAAACAAATGCTTAAGACTCAATCAATGAGTAATAGAAACAGCTGAATCAAACATCTGCTTAATCAGAATATTAACTTGCAACACACATGATGAAACGCAGACGTTGAAACGCAGACGTTGCAACTTATAAATGTTTACAATTCATGTTCACTGTTCTTTACATTTATAAAAAGATCTTCAATCATTTCTTGCTTAAGCGAGTTACTTAAAGATGATTGCAAACAACTGATCATGAGAGATTTCAATTTACATCACTCTCACTAAGAGAAATGAAGATGCTTCACTTGACATGCAGTGATCAACAGTTTACTTGACATTATTATTAATGCTAAGCTGAAATTATTACTGAAATCAGACATTATTACTCATGAGACTTACAATCAGTTTACAACTATTAATCTGATCTTTAGCAGCGAGAAAATACAGTTTATGACATGCAAGTGCAAGATACACATTGATCTGCATCAAGAATCAAATCATCTTTCAATTGTTACAGAACTTTGTCTACAAACAACTTCAATACAATCTTCAACTTAATGACTATGAAAGAAAATAAACACAGAAGCATTGAGCGCGTATTTACATATGCATCTTTCGTTGAATCATTCTTTGAACAGCAAGATGATGATGAATGAAAGAATATGCAAAGTTATCAAGATGTTACAAGAAATCATTGAGAAATCTACTCTTTTGACAAAGTCATCAAGTTGAGCAAAGAACTTCTGAAATTCAAACTGTTCAGAGATAGTAATGAAATCAAGATGACTGCAAATTGTATGAAAAACACAGAGTACACTAGATGCGTGAAATGACTATTTGAAACACAATGATCATAAAAACAAGATCATTCAACAAGCAAAATGCGCACATTTCAGGTCACAAATGCATGAGCTGAGCAATGCACTTAAGTTGATATAATGCTTCGCAAAATGAATCAGAATCGAAAGTCGATTATCTAAAAAACTTTCTCAGTTTTTGTCACTGAAGCAAAGTGACACTGATCAAATGACAACAACGTTCAAGAAAAAAATCGAAATATTGCAAGAAAAATTCTTTTTCTCATTCTTTTAAACAAATATTAATGACATCGCAAACTCATTTATACTCTTGACAATGTCATTTGACTTACACATCTCAGAAGATGAAGTGAGACAGATAATCAAAAGAATAAAAGCAAACAAAGCATCAGACATCTCAGACATTTCAAACAGAATGCTGCAGACAGATCTTGCAAAACTGATTTCAATACTGATGAGTTTATTCAATGCATGTATAACACACAGATATCATTCAAAGCAGTTCAAAAAAGCTCAAATGATAGTATTATGCAAATCAAAGAAGAGTGATTATACTGATTTAAAGACATATCGATTCATTGCTTTGCTTGATATCATGAGCAAAGCTCTGAAGTTGATCATGACTAAAAGACTGAGCGATATAATTGAGATTCATCACATGCTATCTGATGCTCAAATGAAAGTGAGATGCAAGTGATTTGTGATCTTGATATTAAATCTACTAGTAGATCAGATTCACACAGTATAAGATTGCAAAATCAAATACATAATGTTCATGCTAAGTTTAAATGTCATTAAAGTGTTTAATCAAGTCTTGCATGTCAGACTTCTGCATACTCTGAAAATGAAAAGAACTTCAGACTATATAATTGAATGAGCATGCAGCTTTCTTGAGAATTGAGAAACATTGCTGAGATTCAATGAATAAATGAGTGACATGCGTAAGATAAATGCAGACATATCACAGAGATTTCTCATTTTATCGATTCTCTTTCTATTCTTCAACATAAGTTTGATTGAGAAGTGCAAAGCACTGAAAATTAAGATCGAAGTGTTTAACTTTGTAAATGACATTAACATTCTAGTATATGATAAATTCATCAAAGAAATTTGCAAAACACTGAGCAAAGCACATGATGTCTGCGCGAAATGAGCTTGCACTCATGATGCAACATTCATCTCAGAAAAGTATAAATTTACGTACTTCATCAAAAAATCAAAGAGATTTGACATGATGACTAGCATATAAATAGAAAGCTCAGTCATTAAGTTAAAATCAGACATGCAAGTTTTGAAAGTACAACTGAACATGAAATTGCAATGAGACGTGCATCTTCGTCAAATTGAAGTGAATCACATCACATGAATGCTAGCACTTAGTTAACTCAAAGTCTTTACATGAGAAGTAATCTTCACAAAAGCAAGACAAATATACTCAGCAGTAGTAAGATCAGAAATTGCATTTGAAGCATCAGTCTGATATCAGCGAGAAAAAGAGAAAAAACTGTCAGACAAAGAACATAAACTTGAAACATTACAGAATCAAACTCTGCGTCATATTGCAAAGATGTTCAAAAGAGTAAGCATTGAGACTCTGAAAGCAGAAATGTACACAAGCTCGCTGCTGTTCATCTGAACATGCTGCAAGACAAGATCACGTTACGCAGTTGAATCAACAATCATATGCAGAAAATCAGATAAACATGCAAACTGATACGCGCTTGTCTGATGAATATTAATTGCATCATCTTTTGCTTTCTTGTCATTAAGAAAGTGATGCTTCTACACAACTTAATTCAAGAAGATGCAAAAATATAGTTGAGACATAAGCAATTAACTTTCGCTGTAACGATTTTAACTAGTAACAGCATCGCAATAGAGCAATATCACAAAAGTCAGTGAAAGCAATGATGAGAAAAATATAGAAAATGCATTGCAGATGTTCACATCATCTCAACACAAAGATTGCATCTGTTCAACAAGATGATAAAGATGCAAAATAATTTTCAGAAGATTAAAAGCATTCTTGTCACTTACATCAGAATTAAATGCATAAATTTAAATGTTTATCTGCACTTCAGAAATGTTTCAGACACAAATAGTGTACAATGCAACTGCAACTGTGATTATCAGATGACAAAACATGTACTTATGCATTGCTTAAACTGATTGCATTTGCAATCAAGAATGTTACAAGACATCAACTTTTTAAACTATTAAATAATTGTTGCTATCATAAAGAGTTTCAGAGCAGCTGCAAAAATGATGATGAAAACGAAGCTTCTGAAGCAATTTAAAGTGACTGAGTCACTCATTTTCTAACATGCAATCAACGTGAACTAATTTGATACATAGTCTCATAATGATAGTTTTGAATGTGCAAAGCAGTTGTATAGACAGTGAGTAATTTTCTATCTCAGAGAGTTTTGTTCACTCAATATAAATAGCATAGAGTTCTTCATGAGTCGACTTAATCAATGTCACAAAAATGTATGAATTTATTATTATTATTAATCATGACTTTCATTTTCTTGTTAATCTCTAATCTGAACATGATTAAATCATGAAGAATAATATCTTTTATTGTTAACATATTAATTCATCAAGTATTGTGATGCAGTATTTGCATTTGAAAGTTCTTTTGTTTATTTGTAAAATCATAATAATTTTTGATCAGAAATTTATGTGCAATCTTCATGTAAAATGTGTCAAAATCATTTGCATCTTCATATCTTTGAATAAAATTCATATAATAAAAGATCACATGAAACTTAAAATAGTTAAAGTTTTTGTTATGTTGAAACTGCTTAAATACTTCTTTTAAGACGTTAATTCTGTATATTGCATTGTTCATATAACGCAGAGACTCATCATCATGCAATCAATATTGAATCATCATCACGAAGTTCATAAAAGCTCAAGCACAGTACAGCGCATCTGATGCTTTTCTAATCAATAGTGAGTGATGATCATAATAAGTTGATGCACTATCATCTTTTGTTCAACGTTGATTCATTGCTTCATGAATAAAAAGTCGTGAAAACATCTTAGCTCTGAATATAAAAGAACTACTTGAAATTCTTGATTCAATTGCACATCATGTGTTATGTTTGCAATTACTTGTAAATCATACTTTCTTTTAAATCTGATCATCAATGTTATATTCTTGATAATTGTTTCAAGTCATTGAATTAAATACATTATTGTGCTCTTCAATAATTGATGCAAAATATCAATCATCATGATGATGTAAATATTGACAAGTTCATGTTTTCAGACAAAGTTTTGCACTGAGTGTACTTACTTAACATCACGCTTGATATCTGTTTTAAAGTGTGAATTCTTTTCTTGATGTTTGATTTGAATCAATGTACTTTCATGTTAAACTGATTGCATTGAGTTAAGTACTTAAGTTTAAGTCGAGTATTTGACTTGAAAAGTGTTGAGTTGAGTTGAAATTTTTTTGAAAAAGTGTCGAGTTGAGTTGAGAAGTTAAATTCAAGAACTCGAATCAAATTGAGAAGCTTAACTTAATAACTCGATTCAAAAACTCGATTCAACTTGACAAGATATTATATAAATGTAAATAGCTTGATTAAACAGTCTTCATGATTCTCTTCATGACTTTCTGTTACAAGTGTGTCGAAATTGAATAGAGTTTTCTAGTCAACAAGCTCTAGAAGTTTTGACTCATGTTGAATCTCTAGCCTCAGCACTCTATTCTAGCGCTTTCGATACTCGAGCAAACCTGCTTCGTTCTCTTTGTTTTGCCCTACTATAGATACAGCTCGGAACTCTCTTTGATTTCTTCTGTATTCTTAATATTCTAGTTATAACTATCTCTATTGATCAAACATTCTATTCAGCTACGCACTATCTCGCTGCAGTGTGGTTAGATTCTAGGCACGGTCTCAACATTATATTAAGAATTCGTTAATCACATAATATCAATATCAATATTCATTCAAGATACTCGTACAGACAGAACGAGTCTAAAGAAATTCATTTACCTGATGGTCGACGCAATCGAAAGACTGAACAACACTAGAGAGTTTGATAGAATCAACGACGAGACTGTTTGAATCGCTAGACAACTTATCGCTTACTAAGTACGCAAAGTTCACTTGATCAAGAGAATCAATTCATTCTTGTGAAACAGACGAGTGAAAATAAGCTGTTCAACTCGATTAAGAGAATCGACGATAAAGAACCTTCGTGAATTGCTTGAGAATCAACTCATTCTCATGAAGCAGACGAGTGAAAATAAGCTGTTCAACCCATTTCTTTCCCTCTTTGCCTCGAACCAAGCTCGTGAATCAGACGAGTCAAAACAATCTGTGCCGTCAGATCAAATTAGTGAGCCTGCTACTACAAATGACGTTCTCATAGTGAGCCTGCTACAATGACACTCTTCGTCAATGCAATGATCTATCTACTCTCATCGTCTTACCTATCAGTGAATCTGATTCTACGTTCACATGCAAATAGTGAGCCTGCTACAATGACAAGTCGAAAGTTGATCTCTTCAATGAGCAAGTCGACTAGTGAGTCTGCTTCAATGACACTCTTTGTCAATGCAATGACATATCTACTCTCATCGCTCTACCTATCAGTGAATCGATCTACCTCACGTTCACGTGCAACTAGTGAGCCTGCTGCAATGACAAGTCGATAGTCAATCTCTTTGATGAGCAAGTCGACTAGTGAGTCTGCTTCAATGATCACTCTATTTCACATAGTGAGTCTGCTACAATAGACATTTGACGAGTTGATTTGAATCAATAGAAAGATTGATAGAAAGGCAGGCATCAAGACTCTACGTCAGTGCTATGAACTACACTACAAGTCATAGAAACATGACTTTTAAAGAGAAGAAGATAATGTTACGAGTGTGTCAAAATTAAATAGAGTTTTCTAGTCAACAAGCTCTAGAGATTTTGACTCATGTTGAATTTCTAGTCTCAGCACTCTATTCTAGCGCTTTCAATACTTGAGCAAATCTGCTTCGTTCTCTTTGTTTTGCCCTACTATAGATACAGCTCGAAACTCTCTTTGATTTCTTCTGTATTCTTAATATTCTAGTTATAGCTATCTCTATTGATCAAACATTCTATTCAGCTACGCACTATCTCGCTGCAGTGTGATTAGATTCTAGACATGATCTCAACACTTTCTATCATGTTTTTTCGTCATGACTCTCTATCAAAGTCAAATGATCTTCATGTTTTTCCTTCATGTTTCTCATCATGTTTCTCATCATGTTTCTCGTCATGTTTTTCTTCATGTTTTTCTTTATGTTTCTCGTCATGTTTCTCGTCATGTTTCTCTTCATGTTTCTCATCATGACTCTCTATCAAATGATCTTCATGTTTTTCTTTATGTTTCTCGTCATGAATTTTTATCAAACAATCTTCATGTTTCTCTTTATGTTTCTCGTCATGATTTTCTATTAAATGATTTTCATGTTTCTCTTTATGTTTCTCATCATGACTCTCTATCAAATAATCTTCATGTTTTCTCTTCATGACTTTCTATCAAAAAGATAATGCAAGAGTTGAAAAAATTTCTATATTTAGTTTTTTTGATGTCAAGCTTGAGTTTTTGACGAGTCGAGTTGAGTTGACTCAATTCTCAGTCGAATCGAGTCATGTTGAATTGAAAATATGAGCAACTTGAGTTGAGTTGAGTTGAAAATGTGAGCAATTTGACTTGATCTTGATTCAAGTTCAAAATGTTAACTTGAAATTCAACTTAATGATTAGTTTATTTCATATGTTTAAACTTCTTAGATTGTTTGCAGATTATTGCATTGATTCAATGAAACATGATATATAGTGCATTGCTCTTTATTTTTGATTTTCGTAATAGTGATCTGCTTTTCATAGTCAATTATAAATTCAACGATGATAGAAAAACACTGTTGAGTATAATTATTTGCATAGCAAACGTGAAACTTTCTTCTAGTTAATTTCTCAAGTGTTAAAGAATAAGAATGTAAGCAAGAAAAACTCTTCATTTAATTGAATAGTTTAAACTTATGTTTTAATATTATTTTCAGTGAGTGATGATATAACTCATGTTTCAGATCTTTATTTGCATGTTTAGTTGAAGAAATAAATTTTAATAGTATAACACTAAATTTATTTTGCTTTCATTAAGTTGCTTGATTTAAATTATCAACAATAATATATACAAATCATGCAAATTTATTCTTGTGATATTGAGTTAACATAATTTTGTCTGTAGCTAACAGTATTGAAACTATAGTGTCATCTTCAAAAATCAGTGCTTGCGTATTTCATCATCAGATATTAATGTGCATTTTCATGTACATTCAATTTTCACTGACGTTGTATACTTTGATTGATGCATATTTCAGATTACTTGCAAATGAATGATGTTTCAAGAGAAATTTCAAGACATTTATCATGTTTCTGTACTGAATCTTGAATATATCTGTTTCAATCTCTAAATTCATTGATGAGATTTTCAAAAATGTTTCAAATCAACTATCATCAGATATTTCATGAAATATATTATGTAGAATGCTTCTAAATTGATCTGCATTCTTGAAGATACAATCAGCATGATAAGTTTTCTGAAATAAAATCTTGAAGTATTGATTAATATCTTCGCTACTGACTTTTGCATTCAAAAATCATTGTGCAAGAGAAAAATCTTTCTCATTTGAAAAGAAAAGTCACTTTGATTAAAGATTGTCAAGCATTGCAATAGCACAGTATCACAAAAGTCAGTGAAAGCAACAATGAGAAAAATATAGAAAATGCATTGCAAATGTTCACATCATCTCGACACAAAGATCGCATCTGTTCAACAAGATGATAAAGATGCAAAATGATCTTCAGAAGATCAAAATTGCTCTCATCACTCACATCAGAATTGAACACATAGATTTGAATGCTTATCTGCATTTCAGAAATGTTTCAGATGCAGATAGCATGTGATGCAACTGCGACTGAAATCATCAGATAACAAAACATGTACTTATGCATTGCTTGAACTAATTGCATCTGCGATCAAGAATGTTACAAGATGTCAACTTCTTAAACTATTGAATAATCATCGCTATCACGAAGAGTCTCAGAGCAGCTGCAAGAATGATGATGAAAATGAAGTTTCTGAAACAATTTAAAGTAACTGAGTTACTCATTCTCTAACATGCAATCAACGTGAACTAATTTGATACATAGTCTTATAATGATAGTTTCGACTGCATGAAGCAGTCATATAGACAGCAAATGATTTTCTATCTCAGAGAGTTTTGTTCACTCGATATAGATAGCATAGAGTTTCTCATGAGTTGACTTAATTGATGTCACAAAAGTGTATGAATTTATTATTATTATTATTATTAAAGACTGTCATTTAAAGATAATCATGAATCTTGCTTAAGTTTACTGTAGTTTGAAATGATTTTTATGAGTCTGATATATTGTTTTAGCAATTTATCAATGCTTTGTTTCTTTGTATCATTCATCTCATCATAATTGTTTACTTTGATGAATGAGAAAGTATATGACAAATTGATAAATCTTTTGAAATTAAGTGATATTCATGCAATTGAATTTTGAAAATGCTTCTGATCATTTGAAGCTTCTATGTTTTCTTCTGTACTTTGCTCAAAGTCAAAGACATCAATATTGTTCATCGTGATTATTTCATGTCATAAATTAATCTGAAAGTATTTGCATGTATCTGTATATTCATTGACTGCTGAGTTCTCTTTTCTTAAATATTTCTTGAAGAACTGCATGTCATTTCACAGCATCAAGTAGTGATTAAAGTGATATATCAAACTTTGTGTGATTCTTAATATCATTTCACATACATGACAGTTTCACTTCATGCTTGAAGCTGATTTCAATAAAGTAGATTGTAGTGAAAGAGATAACAAAGAGTATTGATTGATGCATTTGACAAATTGTATCGCACTGTCGTTATTTCTAATCAGTATTTCTGTTGATACAAGTACATTGAACTACAAAATGTCAGAATAGCATGCAATACAAAGAATAAAATGATCAGAAATTAATGAGATCTGATATAGCAGTAGAAGCAATAACTTTTGTTTTACTTCTGATCAAGCAATTTGTTCTTTTTTACTTGAAGCTCTTTAATGAAAGCAAATTTTTCTGAATTACAGCGAGTTTAAGATAAATTATTGTAAATTTGAAATGCTTTGCACATCTCAATATTTACATTGAAATTTATGAGTTGAAAGCAAATTTTTCTAGATTATCATTGATTTGAGATAAATTATCGTAAATTTGAAATGCTTTACACATTTTCATATTTATCTTGAAATTTGTGAGTTGAAAGTAAATTTTTCTAGATTATTATCGATTTGAAATAAATTATCGTAAATTTGAATAGCTTTGCACATTTCAATATTTACTTCGAAATTTGTGAGTTGAAAGCAAATTTCTCTAAATTATCATTGATTTGAGATAAATTATTGTAAATTTGAAATGCTTTCACAAAATGCTCAATCAGCTAGTATATCATAATCATAGTCTCTGTGCTTTGATAATTCTGTAGAATATTAGAAATTATTTTATATAAAGAGAATTTAACGTGCAATACTTTTCAGATTGATAAAAAGATGAATACAGATAATTTATTGTCAAAGTATGTTGTAAGCGAATTTGCTCTTACTTAAAATAATTTGCAATATGAGAATGAAAGTTGATCTTTGCTTCATTTCTAACTTATTAATTTATAATTCTTTGTTCTTTTGATACTCATTATTGCAATAAACACTTTTACTCTATCTGTTACAAAGCTCAGTGTGTACATCATCTGTCATCAGCATGTAGTAAAATCTGTAAGTGATTCAAAATAGAGAAAATGTCACATGTACTCTTATTTTACTTCTCAACATCATGACAGTAATTGCTTTACATTCTATTGTATGACTTCTAGAAATTCTCAGAACTGACAATAATGTTTGTATATTTGTTAATCTTTCAATATATCATGAAGATTTAAGTTAATTTCAGATATGCTTGCAAACTTCAACTATGATGAGATTTCGTCGAATTGAATCAAGATAATGATCACTTAAGATCTTGTCATCGACAACAACAAGTATGATGCATTGAAGATACACATTAAACAAATGCTGAGAAATGTAAAATTACTTGAAACATCACTTGATAATAAAATCGAGAAAAAGACAGTCAGAAAGATTGCAATCATCATAAATAATGAACTCTTGCACTTTTTGATAAAAGATCATCAAGTAACATGAAAAGATGCATGTCTTATAAAGTGAGTAAGACAAATAAACAGTAAGAAGAAAGATAAAGCAATGAGTGTAAAGACAGAGAAATCTGCTCATCTGATTAAGCAAGCACAACTCAGCTTAGTCTCATTATTCATCTTATTGACAATAATTAACTTTAATCACATGATCTTGACTTCAAATGATACAATGAATAATAAGATGATTCATCATTTACAGCTTTTTGTAATGAATGAAAAGCAGAGCAATTTCACTCTGAAGAATGTCAGTTTCAATAACTATCAAAGACAATTTGTTAGTGAGACAATATTTGACTTCAAAAAGAAGAAAATTATTTATAAAGTCAAGAACTTTCAAAAAGTTGAAATCAGAAATGCAGTCAACTTTCATGTTGCATTAACAAATATGACAAAGAAGAAGATATTCTACTACATCTTTTGAGTTCAAGCTATAAAAAATGTAAGAGAAGTGAACATGAGAATTTCATGCAGTGTTTGAGCAACGCAGTTGAAAGTACAAATAACTTCACTTCATTCAAGATCTCATCAGAAAATGAAAGTGAACAACTTATAATGAAGAAGCAAAAGCTTTGCAAAGAAGTTCATTTTAATGTTTCAATAATAACTTTCGAAGTTTTCAACATCGTCAAGACTGTCAGTTTCAATAAATCATCTTCTTTAACAATAAATTCTTTGACAATTAATGATGACTTGAACATGAAAAAAGTGATGAAATACAATCAAAAGCACATTGATCTGTCTTTCATCATTAACTTCATTCATATCACTCAGATGTAAGTGCAAGTGCAAAGCAATCATGTAGTAAAACATGTTAACTTCATGATATAGATTTAAAGATCTGCAGAAACAACAAGCATGCATTTAAATGAATGAAAATATATTTCTTAAAGTCTTGCAGTTTTGAAAACACGATCTAAGCTGTACAGATATTAATGATAAGAAAATTGATAAAGATGCAAATGCAGATCGAAATATGCAAATAAAAAGTATAATACGAACTTTACTACTCATATAAGCGTTGAAAATATATTGACAACTTCATGTTGAAAGAATAATTCAATATAAAAAGTTTTAATGTGATTAAATGAGAATAAGAAAGATAAGTCTTCTTTACTTCTTAAAGCTACAGACAGAATAACATACTTACTTTTCTTTATTTGCAGATTATTCAAGTCATAGAATTGATAGTGATGAAGCATTGACTTCATCTTGCTCATGCAAAAGTCAATCTCTTTCATAAGAAGCTTAATGATAAACATTTGCTTGTTAAATCTCAGAAATTTCTTCAGAATCTTAAGACGAAATGTTCATCAGATGAGTCATGATCAATGATTTGTTTCTGCATAAAGAGCAGTTTCACAGCAATGTTAAAGTCAAATCTTGAATTGATTCTGATTCTGCTGTCTTCAATCTTGATATTGAATTAACAGAATGAATTCGCAAAAACATTAACATCTGTATCATGTCTTGACATTAAATTATATGTGAATCATCACTCTGAAAAGAACAAACTTCTTCTAAAAAATTGCTTGCTGTTTCAAGATTGAAAGAAAATAGAAACAAATGAAAATGAGATTGATGCAACAGTAACAACTTTTATAAAAGAACAGAAATGACTTGTAATGTTGACTGAATTGAAGTTGTACAAGACATATGTAAAGTGTATCATTGTTAATCAAAAAGATGTTTGAAATGAAATCAACAGAAGTAAAAAAAGAATAACTCTGTATGATTTGCAAACATGCTAAGATCGAATACTAAGAGATGAATTTCACATGAAGAAGAGCAGAAATTCTAAGATCATAAGCATTTTATGAGCATTCAAACATTGCATGCACTTCGTACTGTGAATTTATTTAAGTACATCTTTTAAGATCTCATCAGATGATTTAGATCACTATGTGAAGATTCTGAAGCACTCTGATGAATGAAAGAATGAATACATTCTAAAGTTAAGTAATTCAGAGAAAGTGCTGTCATGAAACAAATTGATGTTTAACACATTAAAACATAAGCATAATGTACAGATGAATGATAAACTGCAGAAAATTGCAAGAAAATTGAATAAACTTTTCACTCTTCTTATGATTTAACGTTTATCATCAATGAATTGATTCAACACTCTCTGCATAAAGTTATCTTTTCATGAAATGCAAGATGTAAACTGTTTAATCATTGAGAAGTATAAAAAGATGCACGCAAAACTTAAGAACAAGACTGCAAGAAGTGTAAAAGAAGAGCTGCAAGTATATATTGATGACTGAGTATTAAATGATAAGAAAAGATCAATGTTTGTGTTTTTTTCTTCAACTTTGTTCAAATCTCATGACAGATGAAACTGTGTATTACATTTTCATATTTTGTTGAATTGAAAACAAAGCACAATTTGATGTTTATCTGAACTAAACTTGTTTGTAATAAATGATTAACAATCGTCAATAACTGTTTCTACAATGATAATATTAAGAAACTGTATAATTCTCTCAATCATAATTTCTATATTTTGTATCATGCATGATGTTTTCAACTTGTTAAATGTTGAGTATATTTGTTTCTTTACTAACAATGAGCTAGTATTTTATCAAGATTCATGAAATGAACTTTGCAGTCTTTTATAGTGATCTAAGTCTTGAAAATCAACAAAGCTTGATCAATAGTTTTCAAAACATAAAAGAGAATGATTTTGATTTTGATATTCTGATTGAAATTACTGAAGTTCTAGAAACAGATTACACTCTTCATCATGCATTTCAAGTAATACTGATGAAGCTCAACTATATGATCTGAATGAAACAGCAGACTTTTTTTCAAATCAATAAATATGATCAAATTGCAAAGAAGACATGAACATATCAATTTTATACTTTGAAATTTGATGTTAAGAAACTTATTAAAAATCATCAGATGTAACATCAGATCTTTCAAAATAATACATATAATGATAGTAAAATAAAAAAAATGAGTGATGAGAAGATGAGAAAGAATAATCAGATAGTAAAGACTGTGTGAAAGACTTTAGTTTAGTGCTTTTGCTTCATAGTCTGTTAACTGTTATTAGCAAATTATTGTTAGTTATTTCAGTCAAAAGAAGTAATTATTAACAGCAGAAGCATAAACATGATGACATAAGTAATAAAATGCTGTGTTTTGAACATATTAAAAATGCAAGAAAAATAACATCATATGTATATTTTCACTGTTGTAGAAATATGATAATTTATTATTTTTTATTCTGATCATTCAAATGATTTATCTTGTCAGATGATAATTTATTATTTTTTATTCTGTTTTTACATAATAATAATAATAAATTCATACACTTTTGTGACATTGATTAAGTTGACTCATGAGAAACTTTATGCTATTTATATCGAGTGAACAAAACTCTTTAAGATAGAAAATCACTTGTTGTTTATACAACTGCTTCACGCATTTGAAACTATCATTATGAGACTATGTATCAAATTAGTTCACGTTGATTGCACGTTAAAAAATAAGTGACTCAGTTATTTTAAATTGCTTCAGAAGCTTCGTTTTCATCATCATTCTTGCAACTGCTTTGAAACTCTTTGTGATAATGATGATTATTTAATAGTTCAAGAAGTCAACGTCTTGTAACATTCTTGATTGCAGATGCAATCAATTCAAGCAATGCATGAATACATGTTTTATCATTTGATGATCTCAATCACAGTCACATCATATGTTATTTGCATCTGAAACATTTCTGAAGTGCAGATAAACATTCAAATCTATGCATTTGATTCTGATGTAAGTGATAAAAGTACTTTCAATCTTCTGAAAATCATTTTGCATCTTTATTATCTTGTTGAACAAATGCAATCTTTGTGTTGAAATGACGTGAACATCTGCAATGCATTTTCTATATTTTTCTCATCATTGCTTTCATTGACTTCTGTGATATTATGTTATTGCAATGCTGTCACTAGTTGAAATCATTACAGCGAAAGCTAATTGCTTATGTCTTAACTGTATTTTCACATTTTCTTGAATTGAATTGTTCAGAAGCATTACTTTCTTGATGACAAAAGAATAAAAGATGATGCAATTGATACTCATCAAATGAGCATGTATCAGTTTGCATGTTTATCTGATTTTCTGCATATAATCATTAACTTAACTGCGTAACGTGATCTTGTCTTGCAGCATGTTCAAATGAACATGCAGCAAGCTTGTGTACATTTTTGCTTTCAGAGTCTCAATGCTTACTCTTTTAAATATTTTTGCAACATGATGCAAAGTCTGATTCTGTAATGTTTCAAATCTGCATTCTTTGTCTGACAGTTTTTTCTCTTTTTCTCACTGATATCAAACTGATGCTTTGAATGCAATTTCTGATCTTATTACTGCTGAATATATCTGTTTTGCTTTTATGAAGATTGTCTCTCATGTAAAGACTTCAAGTCAACTAAGTGTTAGCATTCATATGACGTGATTTACTTCAATTTGATGAAGATGTGCATTTCATCACAATTTCATGTTCAGTTGTACTTTTAGAACTTGCATGTCTGATTTCAACTTAATAACTAAACTTTCTATTTATATGCTAATCATCATGTCAAATTTTTTTAATTTTTTAATGAAATGCATAAATTCATACTTTTCTGATGCAAATGTTGCATCATGAGTGCAAGCTCATTTTGCACAAACATTGTATGCTTTGCTCAATGTTTTGCAAATTTCTTCAATGAATTTATCATATGTTAAAATATTAATGTCATTTACAAAGTTAAGCACTTCAATCTTGATTCTTAATACTTTGCACTTTTCAATCAGACTTGCATTGAAGAATAGAAAGAGAATCAATGAAATGAGAAATCTTGATGATATGTCTGCATTTATCTTGTGCTTGTCACTTGTTTACTCATTAAATCTCAGCAATGTTTCTTAATTTTTAAGAAAGCTGCATGCTCATTCAATTATGTAGTTTGAAGTTTTTTTCATTTTCAGAGTATGCAGAAGTCTGATGTGCAAGACTCAATTGAATGCTTCGATGACATTTAAACTTAGCATAAACACTATGTATTTAATTTTGCAATCTCATATCGTGTGAATTTGATCTACTAGTAAATCTAATGTTGAGATCATGAATTGCTTGCATTTCGCTCTCATTTAAGCATCAGATAGCATGTGATGAATCTTAGTTATATTGCTCAGTCTTTTAGTCATGATCGACTTCAGAGCTTTTTCTATGATATCAAGCAAAGCAATGAATTAACATGTTTTTGAATCAATATAATCACTTTTCTTTGATTTGCATAGTACTATCATTTGAATCTTTTTGAACTGCTTTGAATGATATCTGTATATTACACATGCGTTGAATAAACTTGTCAATATCAAGATCAGTTTTGCAAGATCTGTCTGCAGCACTCTGTTTAAAATGTCTGAGATATTTGATGCTTTGTCTGCTTTTATTCTTTTAATTGTCTGTCTTACTTCATCTTCTGAAATGCGTAAGTCAAATGACATTATTAAGAATATAAATGAGTTTGTGATATTGTTGATGTTTGTCTGAAAGAATGAAAGAAAGAATTTTTCTTGCAATATCTTGATTTTTTCTTGAATGTTATTGTCATTTGATCAATGTCACTTCAGCATCAATATGACATCAACGCAATAAAGAAGAGAAATTGTCGAGTATGAAATAAAGACTAGAAACTCTTTAGAATCAAGCGTTGCGTCATGTGATCAACGTCTTCAGAAAAGTGAACATCGAAACGTTGAAAGTCGAAGCATACACATTCTCGCTACATGTTCATCTGAACAAGCTACAGAATCAAGTCATACTACGCAGTTGAATCAACGACAGAACACAGAAGACTCGATGAGCATGCAAGATCATACATGCTCATCTGATAAAAACTAATAAACTCATCTTTCGCTTTTTAATCTTCAAAAAAATGACGTTTCTGAATGCTTCAATTTGCAAAGAAGCAAAGATACAGTTTAGATGCAAACGACTCAATTTCTTAATGATGATTCAAATGAGTGAACGTGCAATTGCACAGTTTCACAAAAGTCAATGAAATCTTCAATAAGAAAACTACAAAAAACGCATTGCAGACATTAATGCATTTCTCGCTCAAAGATTTCATCTATTCAAGAAGTCAGTAAAGATGCATAATGATTTTCAGAAAGTTGAAAGCATTCTTGCAACTCACATCAGAATTGAACGCATAGAGCTGAAGATTTATCTGCACTCAAGAAACGTGTCAAGCGTGAATAGTTCTCGATGCAACTGCGAATGAAGTCATCAAACAGTCAAGCATATTCTGATGCATTGCTTGAATTGAACACATCTTCGATTAAATATGCTATGAGACGTTGACTTCATGAACTATCGAGTCATCATCTCAATCACGAAGAATCTCAAGGCAACAGCGAGAATGATGATGAAAACAAAGCTGCTGAAGCAGTTTAAAGTGACAAGAACACTCATTCTTTGACATGTAATCATCGCGAACAAATTTGATACATAGTCTCAGTTTTATCGTTTCAACTGCGTGTAGCAGTTGTATAAACAGCGAGCGATTTTCTATCTCAGAGAATTTTGTTCACTCAACACACATAGCATAAAGTCTTTCATGAGTTGATTTAATCAATGTCATAAAAATGTATTAATTTATTATTATTATTATTATTATTATTATTATTATTATTATTATCAATGTCACTTTGCTTCAATGATGAAAACTGAGAAAGTTTTTTAAATAGCTGACTTTCAATTCTGACTCATTTTGCAAAGCATCATATTGACTTGAGTGCATCGCTTAACTCATGCATTTGTGATCTGAAATGTGCACGCTTTGCTTGTTGAATGATCTTGTTTTTATGATCATTGTGTTTCAGATATTCATTTCACGCATTTAATGTACTTTGTGTTTTTCATATGATTTGCAGTCATCTTGATTTTATTACTATCTCTGAACAGTTCAAATTTCAGAAGTTCTTTGCTTAATTTGATGATTTTGTCAAGAAAGTAAATTTCTCAATGATCTTCTGTAGCATCTTGATAACTTTGCACACTCTTTCGTTCATCATTGTCTTGCTGTTCAAAGAATGATTCGACGAAAAATACATATGCAAATACATGCTCAATGCTTCTGTGTTTATTTTCTTTCATAATCATCAAGTTGAAGATTGTACTGAAGTTATTTATAAACAAAGTTCTATAATAATTGAAAGATAATTGTAATGATTATTTCTTTAACAACACAAAATATAAACAGAGATTAATATAGTAACAAACTAATCACTAAACTGAAAGTTTGAGAATAACTAAGACAATAAACTGTATTGACTATTACATGAGTTGAGCACGAAGCTTTTATCTAAAAGAATGATCATCGTTATATAAATATAAAAGAATCATGTCAAGTTATCTCTGCTCTGAATGATCACTTCAATCATTCTCGAGCAAGATGAGCAAGATGAGCATCATGCTCATCATGCTCACTGTGATCACTTCTGATTCAAGCGATCAGAGTAATCACTTCAAGATTCTGATTACTTAATGAGTATTTAATCATTGCTGTTACATAATTTCATGTAAAAAAGTTTTAACACTAAATTCTCTTTTAAGATTTTCATCTTGAAAATCACTTTTTCTTCATGTTTTCTCATCACACAACGAAAAACTTTATCTTGCGTTGCAGAAATCTTCTTAAGCGTACAAGTTTTAAGTATGCTGTCATGCGTTCTTGTAAACACTGCAGTCGCTTGCAAAAGAAATGTCATGTTGACAATGAATTTGATCATTGCATCGAGTGTGTGCATCTTGATCGCAAATGCAATCTTACTTTCTTGATGATGAAGTGAAAAAGAATAAAGATAGAACATGATTATATTCTTCATGAGTTGCTGAATGCTCACAAGCAGATGCAAGAGATTTTCATGAGAGTTACTCATTTGCAAAATCAATTTAAGTTTTTAAAAAACAAGAAATAAACAATGATTGAATGAAAGTTTCAAAACATCATTGAGTTCAAGAAAAATGAAAGAAAAACTAGTAAATCATTGTTGAATGATCTTCTTTTTAACGTGTTTTTTGAGCAGATTGAGATTTCATCAGACTTCAACTGACTGAGTTTCTTAACTGAAACTGTCACAGAAGCATTTAACAGTTCTTAAGATTTTTCTTTGATTTTCAAGTGTTCTTGATATGTTCATAATTTTTTCACTTGACTAATCAATGAGACTGATCTTTGATATTCTGTTAATTCAAAATATTTTCTACTTCGTATTTGATGTTCTGATTCTTTGAATTTATTTCTGAAGATTCTGTTTGAATTGATGTATTTGAATCTGCAGACTTCAAAAGAGAAATATGAAATATTAAATATATTTTCATAAATGTTAAAAGATTCAACTTGTAGTTAATTGATTTCTTTTCTTCTAAAATTTCAAATGATTCTAGTTTTGTATAATTCAACTTGTTACTTGATTTTTTTGTCTTGATATTTCGTCTTAGTAAATAAACTTTGTTCTTTCTTTTAAAAGTAAATTCTCTATCTCTTTTCTTGTTTGCATACAAAATCATGCATTTGCTTAGAAACTGAATGTTCTTTTGCAGCTTTTTGTGCAACAAATGTATTTATTCAATCTGTATCATAACTTTCTGAGCTAATTGTGCAAACTTACGCGATTTCTTAAGAGTTTCTGACTTGAACTTATAGTTTGCAAAAAATGATGACACACTGATTACTTCTGTTGTTGTACTATTGAAAGTCAACTATGCTACTGACAGTAGCTGTATTCAGTCATTCTGTTTATAGTTGATATAACATCTGAGATACTGTTTCAGTGTCTGATTCATTCTTTTCATTTGTTCATCTGTTTATGAATGATAAGCTGTTGACAGCTTATGATGAATCTTTAGTTGATTCACTAATAATTTTCAGAATTTCGATGTGAACAGCTTGTCTCTATTTGAAATTATCTCATCTGACAAATCATGATTTGCTACAATCATTCTTAGAAATGTGTAAGTTAAATCTTCTGCGAATGTTGCTTTCTTGTATGACAAGAAATATTTGTACTTGATTAATTTATCTGTGATCATCAATATAAAGTTGTACGTTGTTTTTGTAACTCTTTTCTTCAACTTTGATAGCTTGACTATAAAGTTCAAAGCTATGCTTTTTCATGCATGATTTGATGTGCTGAGACTTTTCAAAAGTTCATAAAATCTGTGTCAACTATACTTCATTTAAATGCATATGTCACATTTTCTTATGATATCTTCTACTTGTTTTCTTATCTTAGAAAAATAGTAGATTCTAGATATCTTCTCAATGATTTTATTTGAATTCTGATGTTCATGTATCATTGACTCATAATAATCATTTATTATCTCTTGTCTACATCTTGTTGAAACATAGATGAGATCTTGAAATGTTAGTATTTCATTAGTTATTTCAAAGTTCATGTTGTCAGCGATATTTTCTATAATATTCTGCGCGACTGAGTTTTTCACTAGCTTTAGCTTTATTCATTTCTCGAGATTTTGATTATAGATTCGTAGCGTAGTTGCGTTTTATTTATTGTAAACAATTGAATTATTTTGATTCTGTTGCAAGATAGTCTGATTTACCTGTGATTTATCTGTCATGTGATTTGCTCTTCTACTCAAGACATTAATCTTCAAGTTTTCAGATTTCTTTCAATACTGAATTTGAAAGTTGTATAATGATAATTTCTTTAATCATTTAATTTGTCTTCAATTTAAAACTTTCATAATCGTGAAGTATAACAGATTCTTATGATCTATATATACTTGAATCTGATGTCTAGATTCTTTCAGATACACTCTTTATTGTTTGAAAGAGTTGACAATAGTTAGCAGCTTCTTATCATGTATCTTATAGTTCAATTCAGCGACTGTAAGCTTACAACTGTAGTAAGCAATAAAGTGCAAATGTCTTTTATCATCTGATTGATTGATACACGTCTCAATAGCTTCGTCTGACACATTCATCTTAAGCATAATAGATTTTTCTGATTCAAACATGATCAGTACTGACTGAAAGATGAATAATTTCTTCAGCTTCTTGAAAGCTTCATCTGCTTTCTCAGTTTACATGAATGATATATTCTTCTTTGTAAAATTCGTAAACGACGAGATGATTCTGAAGTATTTCTTTATAAAGCATTTATAAAAGTTCGCGAATTTTAGAAAGAATTAAACTTCAACTTTTGATTTTAATGTAAATCAAGTCATAACAGCTTTTATCTTCTTTAAGTTCATTCTTACATTCTAAGACATGATTATGAATCTCAAAAACTGTACATTCTGTACACGAAATTCACTTTTATCTGACTTGATGTGCAAATCAACTTTCTTCAAAGTCTGTAGAACTTTTCTAACATGTTGCACATGTTTTTTCTTCGTCTTTGAATATACTAATATATCATTCAGATATACTATGATGAATTAATTTAAATAATGTCATAGCACATTATTCACAAAAGTCTGAAATGTGATTGAAGCATTGATTAAATTAAAAGACATGATCAAATACTTGTAATGTTCTAGTTGAATATGAAAAACTGTCTTTCACTCATCTTTTTCTTTAATTTGTATTCAATTGAATGCTTCAAGTATATTGAATTTTGTAAATCACTGTGCTCTCTGTAATCTGTCTTGTAGTTCAGATATGAGTGATAGCGAGTAGCTATTTTTAATCGTGATGTTATTCAATGCTCTGTAATCAACATATAGTCTTAGACTTTCATTTAATTTCAAAACAAACAGAATTAAGTATTTTGTTGATGACTGCAATTCTTTAATAAATTCTTTTTACATGTTTTCTTTCAGATATTGTTGCAAAGCGTTAAGCTTTTCTGCTGACAATGAGTAAATGAACTGTTTCGTGAGTTTCTTGTCATCTATGAGCTTGATCTCATGATTTCATGATTGATGTTTGAGTAATGTCTTTTAATCACTTTCTTTCTCAAACAAAATCTTATATTTCTGATATTTTTTAAAGATTTTAGCAATAGCGAGATTACTTTTAATCTTTCTGCTTCATAACATCTGTGCATCTGAACTGTTCTTCAGCTCACTGCGCATATCATTTGTTGTTATTGCAAAAATCTTCATACTTTCTGATGACTTCAATATTGAGTGCAATTGTGTTGTTTCTGTATAAAGAAAAGCAATTGTCTTGTTGATTCAATCTATCATCAAATTGATTGTACAAAGTCATGATATGTCTAGAACTATATTGCTGTCTGACTGCTTCATAACGTTTAAACACAACTTTTTTCAATGATGTTTAAGTCTCAAGTGAATGAGTTAAGTCTTTTGATCTATTAGTTCATTGTTGTACTTCATGAATGTTTCATCAAAGTTTCACAGATTGTAAAATTCTTTCTTCTTCTGCATAAACATTTGCGCTTTTCTAACAAATTCTGAAAACATGTAATTTCTCGTACAGTCACTATCAATAAATAAACATGCTGTATGATCATTGATCTTGACTCAAACTCATAACTGCATTCAGTTGTTTATGAAGATAAATATGCTTTCAATTTTTGATCTTTGACTAGACTTTTTTAATAATTTATTGATTGAAGAATCTTCTAGTTTTTTGAACTAAAAGTTCACTTCTTAAGTACTTGTTTTATGTACTGAAATCAATTTGAATTAATCTTCTTCTGTGAATGCTTTTTTGAATCACACAGATCAAATCTCTTTCTGATGACTTTTGTCATCTGTTTAAGTTCTCTGAGTATATGATCTTCATCAAGAAGTATATATTCTTCTTGCTTGATGAACTTAACTTCTGTGAGTGACTTTTTCATGACTATGTCATGATATCAAATACTTTTGCGTGATGTGATTGATTCATCTTGCACTATGTCATAAATAGTTTGATGTATTTCATTCTTGATCTGTTGCATTCACTGTGAAAAATCTTTCTCTTTCTGTCTGAAGAAAGTGTACAATTCATTGTACATGCTTATAAAACTTGTTTGAATTGTAAGTTTTCTGAAATCTTTCTTTACTTCAAGATAATCTTCTTCTTGCTTGAGAGCATCTTCTGCTGCAATAGTGAATGCTCATAAAATTTCGCTAAGTCAATTTTCTTCTTCAACTATCTGATGAATAACTTCTTCAATGCTGTTTAATCTGTTCAAGTCATATGCTTTGCTGTCAAGAATCTCTGATTTTGTGATCATAATGAATGAACTTTCTTCACTTTTCTCATTGTACATTTCTGATTGATGATGAGTTGCTATGTAGAAATGATTCTTTCATGAGAGTTTTAAGTATCATTCAGAATCTTTCTTATCACTCAGATGTATGCAACAGTTGTCTTCATAACATGCTGTTTATAACAATGTTTAATGCTTGTCTTTCTGATCTTCTTTCATTATTGCAAAAGATTTATCTTGCTTATCATAAGACTTTGACTTGTTCTTGTACTTGTTCTGAGTACAATCTCTGAAGAAATGATTTAGCTTTTTGCATGTATAACATGTTTTACTTTGCTGAACTATCTTTTCATGAGCATTTATCAATATCTTTTGAATTGCATCTAACTTCATAAACTGAGAATCATAATAGAATTGCTTCTTTTTTCTCTTGCTTCATGCAACTGAAACATAAGTGATCTTGTTCTTCTTTTCAAGTCTTCGCTTATATTGTCGATTATTCAACATGATTGCTTTGCTAATCATAGCATGCAACGTTGCAAGTTTATTTATATGAGTTATCTCATTCTTTATCACATTCTTCAATTCTTTATAGAACTGTGCTGTAAAAGTTGAGTCATCTTATTTAATCTTTGTTACAATTGACTGAAAAGCAGTGATGTACTTGAATGCTGATTTTGATTGCTTGATATCATACAGCTGTTGTTCAACAATTTATTTCACATTTATGTTTTCATACATTCTTTGTATTGCTTGCTCAAAGTTAGAGAAGTCTTTAAAAACTCTGTTAGTCTCATCTTCTTAATCTTTTGACTTGTTCTTCAAGTGATTCTTTATTAATGATTTAAATCATTTGAAAACATCTTCTTTGAAGTACGAAAATGCAAACAATATCTTGTTGTAAGATGAACTTAGTTTCTTATGCACTCTGACATAAACATTCACTTGTATAAGAAAAGCATCAAGCTTGTTTCTATCTTCATAGTACAGATTCAACGTCGATATTTTAATTACTGACTTGCTATTCAAGAATGCAGTAATGTCTGCTGATGTGATTCATTCTGAGAATGATATAATGACTGTAATAAGATGATACTCTGATATCTTATGAAAAAGTGATGCTTAAAGTGTAATAATTGTTTCTTTAACAACATAAAATATAAACAAAGATTAATATAGTAACAAACTAATCACTAGATTGAAAGTCTGAAAATAGCTAAAACTATTGAAAGAATAGAATGAACAGTATCACATATGATGAAATCTGTCTAGATTGTGAAGAGAAGTCACAGGCTGCTCTATCTATATACTGTCACGCATGACAAAGTCGCGACATGCGACTTTATTTCTGACGCTAGTCTAGAGAGAGCTGCTAGAAACAAGCCTGACTGAATTCAGACTGAATTCAGAGCTATCGCAATAAGCTGCTAGAAACAAGTCTGTCATTGCACTTCTCAACACTCTCACTCGATGCTTGCGAGTTTCTCAGCTTTCACTGCTTTTCAGTCTCAGTTGTTCAATGAATCTCTTGAAGTTCTGTCGAGATAGTGACTTGATCAATTCGTCTGCTATCATATCTTGACTAGAAACAAAGTTCACTGAAATCTGATTCTTCTTGTGCAGATTTCGAATGTGATGATAAGCGACGTCAATGTGCTTCAATCTTTCGTGAATATGAGCATTCTTAATCAGCATAAGAGATGCTTGATTATCTCTCT
>JAABUR0100002019.1_pt1 | contig 33128 bp, 31 predicted proteins | sample 5560091 | NCBI WGS metagenome assembly JAABUR01 (sample SAMN10711879, study PRJNA513375) | rock metagenome | isolation source: Antarctica rocks | place: Antarctica: Victoria Land, University Valley sud
TGTGTAAGGAGTGGCCTCGCCGGCGCCGGCCGCGGCCACCATGGGATCGAACTCGCGCTTGCGCCAGTTGCGGTAGTCGGTGTCGCGGAAGACCGCGCCGTCCGAGCGAGCGAAGACGAGCCGGCCGGCCGCCGGCGCCCGAAGGCGCCAGGCCTCGAGATCCTCCACGAGCGGCGCCAGCAGGCTGACGGTGCGGATCTTGCCGGTCTTGGTCTCCTTGAGCTCCCCGTCCGCACGCCCGTGCTCGACGATCAGCGACCGCTCGCCGACACAGTCCCACGACAGGGCGAACGCCTCACCGGGTCGCAGGCCCGCGTACGCCATCAGCGACAGCAGCGCCGCCTCGCGCACGCGCCCCCGTGCGAGTACCGCCGCGCGCATCCGCTCGACGGCCTCCGGCGCGAGTGGGCGGATCGCGCGCTTGCGGCGCGCCTGCGGGATCCGCACGGGCTGGACCGGGTTGCGGTCGATCCGGCCGAGCAGCTGGCTGTGGCGCATGATTCCCGACAGGACCACGAGCACCTTCTGCGCCATCGCCTCGCCGACCCCGTCGTCGCGCAGCGCGCGCTGGAGCGCGACCACGTCCGCGGGCTCGATGTCGCGGATCGGGACCGCGCCGAGGCGAGGCATCAGGTAGCGGTCGAGGCAGGTCGCATAAACCTTGGCGGTGCTCTGGCTGACCGTGACCTCTACATGATCCACCCACCACCGCTCGGTGGCCTCGGCCAGCGACTCGGCGCCGGCGTCGATCCGGTCGTGGCGGCCGCGCTCGCGCAGCGCCCGGATCTCGCGGTCGCGGGCGTCCGCCCCACGCCGCGTGGCGAACGTCTCACAGCGCTGCTTGCCGGCGGCGTCGCGCCAGAGGACCTCGTACGCGACACGGCCCTTCGCGCGCTTGCGGGCGTGGACGCTCACACCCCGAAAGCCTACTCCCGATGTTGGGGGAAATGTTGGGGTTTCGAGCCCGACGCGGAACCTGAGAAGCGACGCCCGGCAGAAAGGTGCGCATTTGCAGGCCCTTCCCGGAAGCCCTCTTCCGGACTCGAACCGGAGACCCCTTCCTTACCATGGAAGTGCTCTACCAACTGAGCTAAGAGGGCGTGGCGAGGGAGCCTAGCGCGGACCCACCGAGGTCAGTGGCGGGAGCAGGATTCGAACCTGCGTAGGCATAGCCAGCGGATTTACAGTCCGCCTCCTTTAACCACTCGGACATCCCGCCAGAGCGACGCGGAATTGTAGACCGCCTACGACGCGTCGCGCAGCCGCTGCGCCTCCGGCAGGCACTCCAGCTTCTTCAGCGTGTTGTTCTCGATCTGGCGTATGCGCTCGCGGGTGACGCCGAAGGCGCGTCCCACCTCCTCGAGCGTGCGCGCCTGGTGGCCCTTGAGGCCGTAGCGCATCTCGATCACCTCGCGCTCGCGCTGGGGCAGCGCGTTCAGCGCCCGGCGCACGTTCTCGCGGCGGAGGTTCACCGACGCGGTCTCGAACGGCGATTCGGCGGTCTCGTCCTCCACGAAGTCGCCCAGCTCGGAGTCCTCCTCCTCACCGATCGGCTTCTCGAGGGAGATCGGCAGCTGGGCTATGCGCAGGATGTCCTTGACCTCGCGCGGGGTCCACTGGAGCTCGTGGCCGATCTCCTCGGGCGTGGGCTCACGGCCAAGCTCCTGAACGAGCTGGCGCGAGACTTGAACCACCTTGTTGAGCTTCTCGACCATGTGCACGGGGATCCGGATCGTGCGTGCCTTGTCGGCGATCGCGCGGGTCACGGCCTGGCGGATCCACCAGGTCGCGTAGGTGGAGAACTTGTAGCCGCGGCGGTAGTCGAACTTCTCGACGGCGCGGATCAGACCCAGCGAGCCCTCCTGGATCAGGTCCAGGAACGACAGACCGCGGCCCAGGTAGCCCTTGGCGATCGAGACGACGAGGCGCAGGTTGGCCTCCACCATCTGCGTCTTTGCCGCCATGTCGCCGCGCTCGATGCGCTTGGCCAGCGACACCTCCTCGTCGGCGGTCAGCAGGGGGACCTGGCCGATCGAGCGCAGGTACAGGCGCAGCGAGTCGAGGCTCGGCTCGACAGTCAGGTCGATCTCGGGCTTCCGGGTGGCGGTGGGCTGGCCGTCGGCGGGCTGCGGCTGCGCGCCATCGGCCGAGGCGGACGCGAGCTTGCCGTCGGTCGACACCACGTCGATGCCGTTCTCGATCAGTTGCGCGTGCAGAGCCTGCACCTGCTCCTTGGTCACCTCGACCTCCTCGAGGCAGGCGGCTATCTCCTCGAAGGTGAGATAGCCACGCTCACGACCATCCGCGAGCAGACAACGCAGCTCCTCGACCTCGAGAACCTGCGCGTCGGGCGGCTCCACCAGCAGGACGCCCCCGTCAACTTTGTCGCTCACCCCTTGCCTCCCTCACCCGAACGCTTAGCCGGTCCGGCGGTCGGCCCTCCATACCCTGCGAGCCTTCCCCGCGTCGAACCGCGGTCACCCTACCAACGATCGTGCTATTTCGCACATCCTGACGGGCGGTATGGTCAGACGAGGTCATGGCCTCACTCGATGCAACCACCCACGAGGACGTGCAGGCGCGGCGGCCGACCACGCGCGTAGGTCTCTCACGCGTGGGCGTGACCGGTGTGGAGAAGGTGATCCGCATCTCGCTCGACGGGCGCGAGCAGCTCTACTACGCCGAGCTCGAGTGCTTCGTCGACCTCTCTGCCGAGCAGAAGGGCGCGCACATGTCGCGCTTCGAGGAGGTGGTCAACGAGGCCATCGACGAGGTCGTGCTCGGAGAGGCCTTCAAGGCCGAGACGCTCGCGCTGCACATCGCCGAGCGCGTGCGCGACCGCCAGGCCGGCGCGCGAGCCGAGGTCACCATCGCCGCGCGCTATCCGGAGAGCAAGCTCGCCCCCGCCTCGGGATCGCCCACCCAGGAGATCTACACGCTGCTCGGCTCAGCTGTCGCGTCCGAGCGCGGCACGCGGCGCCTGGTGGGCGTCGAGGCACACGGCATGACGGCATGCCCGTGTGCCCAGGAGATGGTGACCGCGCGCTCGCGGGCGCGCCTCGCCGACGAGGGATTCGGCGAGGACGACATCGAGCGCGTGCTGCGCAGCGTGCCCGTGGCCACGCACAACCAGCGCGGCATCGGGCGACTGCGCGTGGGCTGCCCCGAGGGCTGCACGGACGCCGTCGACGCCGGCACCCTCCTTCGCATCGTCGAGAGCTCGATGAGCTCGGAGATCTACGAGCTGATGAAGCGCCCCGACGAGGTCGAGGTGGTGGAGCGAGCGCACATGCATCCGCGCTTCGTGGAGGACTGCGCGCGCGAGATGGTGCGGATGGCCGTGGATGAGTTCTCGGGTCTCGGTGCGGGGGCGTTCGTCTCGGCGCGCCAGGAGAACCTCGAGACGATCCACAAGCACAACGTGGTGGCCGAGTGCCACGGCCTGATCGCCGACCTCGAGCAGGAGCTGGGAGGCGGAGCGGGCCCCCGCCGCCACATGACGATGCGCGACTGGCTCGAGGGCGGGTAGGCATTTCCGGGGCTTTTGCCCCCGAAGGGCGGATGCCCGAACGGCCAGCGTTGCGGGCCGGCGCTATCGGGCCGGCGCCCGCGGCCGACAGGGGACCCATGGACCCCTTTCGGATGGACGAGCACGTGAAGCTGCCCCTGTCCCAGGACGCGGCCCTGGTGGCGGCGCTGGCGGGGACGGCGATGGCGTTCGCCCACTCCTCCGAGGACCAGGCCGAGCGATGGCTGCGCGCCCTGCGCCTGCACGGCCAGGTGGGCAGCGCGCTGCAGGCCCTCGGCGTGGGCGAGGCGCCGCTAATGACCCGCGCCGAGCCGTCCGCGTCCGGCCCCGCGGCGGCGAGCGAGGATGTCGCTCAGCGGGTGGTCGAGCGCGCCGGCGAGCTCGCATGCCTACGCGAAGTGGCCTGCGTCGGCACCGTGGATCTGCTGTTCGCGCTGTTCGAGGTCTACGGGGGGCTCATCGACAGGGCGCTGTACCTGCGCGGGGCCTCGCGCGAGGAGCTCGTCGAGCACCTGGCCACCACGGACGACTCGGCGGCGGCCCGGGTAACCCGCAGCCTCTCGCCCTAAGCCTCCCGCGGCTCGCGGCCGGCCGCGCTCTGGCGGCGTGACAGCTCCTCGATGCGGCGCCTGAAGTTGAGAAAGTAATCCGCTCCGGAGGCGATCGTGAGCAACACCATCCCGTAGACGAGCGCCACGACCCACACCGCCTTCTCGTTGGGCGCCGCTATCAGCGCGAGCACCGCGGCCGACTGCACGATCGTCTTGAGCTTGCCCAGCGCGCTGGCGGGGATCACCACCCCCTGCTGGCCTGCCGCGATGCGCAGCCCGCTGACGGCGAACTCGCGGGTCACGATCACCATCGCCACCCACGCCGCCACGCGGTCGAGGCTGACCAGGGCCATTAGAGCCGCCGCGATCAGGAGCTTGTCGGCCACCGGGTCCATCACCTTGCCGAAGGTGGTTATCGACTGCCGCGAGCGGGCGATGTAGCCGTCCAGCCCATCGGTGAGCGCTGCCACCACGAACACCACGGCAGCGATCGTTGGGCCGTCGTCGATCTCGACCGTGAGCGCGGCCACCAACACCGGCACCAGCAGGATGCGCAGCAGCGTGAGGAGGTTGGGGAGGTTGAGCGGGAACATGGACGCGGCGCGCCTGCGCCGCCTCAGGCTAGCCGCCGGCCACGGCTCGGTTGCGCCTCGCGCTGAGGTACTCCAGCCCCAGGGTGGAGCCCACGGGCCCAAGGGGCGAGACCGTGGCTGCCAGCAGCGGCCACGGGAACACCTTCCGGCGGCAGCCGATCGCCACCGCGATGCACAGCATGATCCAACCCACGCCGTGTGACCAGCCGAGCACCTGCTCGGCACCCTCGCCGTAACCGCCGATGGCGACCACAAGCAGAGCGGTGAACAGACACAGCTCGAACAGCGAGTAGAGGCGGATCGCGGTGAAGTAGGACACGCGCGACAACTGCCTAGTCGTCGGCCTCGGCCAGGTGCTTGCGGCGCATCGACCACATCTGTGACGCGCGCTCGAGCTCGAGCGCCGCCGGCCACGCCAGCGCGGGCGGCCCCAGCTCGACGCGCACAGAGCGCGCGGTGCGCCGGGCCAGTTCGGGATCGGCGCCGGGGACCGCGGCCAGACCGGCCGCGGTGTCGTCCACCTCGTCGTCGCCCACCGCCGCCCACGCCAGGCCCAGCCCGGCTGCCCTTGCGCCGTCGATCGGCTCACCGAACAGGGCCATCGCCGCGGCCGCCTCGCGCTGACCGGTGCGACCGAGCAGGGCGCCGTGCCCGCCGCCCGGATGAAACCCGATGGGCAGGAAGCCCGACACGATCTTCGCTTCCCGCGACACCACCCGCAGGTCTGCGGCGAAGGCCAGGTTCACGCCCGCTCCCACCGCCCCGCCGCGAACGGCGGCGATCGTGGGCGGCTCGAGCTCGCCGACCCGCTGAAAGGAGCGGTACACATCTCCGAGCGCCTCGTAGGCGTCGGGCGCCGCGGGGTCGCGTCCCGCCGCTGCCAGCGTGGCCCGGTCGCCGCCCGCGCAGAAGTAACCCCCGGCCCCGCACACGACCACCGCTCCGACCGCCGGGTCGGCATCGACCTCGTCGCACACCGCCACCAGCTCGCGGGCCATGTCGCGCGTGAGCGCGTTGCGGCGCTGCGGCGCGTCGAGGGTGATCGTGGCCACCCCGCCGGCGCGCTCCAGCCTGATCTCCGCAGCCATGCCCAAACGCTACCGGGCACGGCGCCGCGGGCGCTGAGAATTCGGCGCAGGCGCGGCGGGGGACCTCCTCAGGCGCCGATGAAGGGCTCGACCGCGCTGAGCACCTGCTCCTTCTTCATCGTCTGATCGAAAGCGACGGGTGCGGGATCCTCGCCGTTGAGCAGCCGGATCGCCGCCGCGTGACGGGCCTCCACCTGGACGATCGAGCCCGCAGCGGCCAGGATCTCCTTGGACTGGATCATGGGGGCGGCGCCGTTGTAGGCGCTCACCCCGGTGTCCTCCAAAGTCTGCGCCAGCTTGAGGAACGCCGCCTGCCCGCCCTTGGGAAAGGATGCCGTGGGCTTCTTCGCGGGCGTGCCACCAAGCCCTTGGATCGCCTTGGTGAGGGCGGCCACGTGCTCGGCCTCCTCGTCACCGAAGGCCTTCGCCAAGGCGGCGGCCTCCCCGCTGAGACCCTGGGCGCTGCGGTAGAAGTCGGTTTCGAGGTACTCGAGCGTCAGCGCGAAGTTCAGGATCTCGATATCACCCGCCTTGTCCTGAGCCAGTGCCTCGCCCACGAAGGGGGCGACCGTTTGGAGGCCGTAAACGCTGCCGGCCGCCAGCGCGGCACGCATTATGAACGCGCCGCGGGTGATTCCGTGTACTTCGACGGCCGCCAACTCGGGCGCCGCCGGCTTGCTGTTGACCATGATCGAGTCTCCTGTTCGCGATGCCCTAGCTGACGATGAACGGCCGGACCTGCGGCAGCACCTGCGCCATCGTGGCCGGCTTGGCGAATGCCCCCTGCGGGGTGGGCGGCCGGCCCGTCAGGGTGTTGAGAGCCGCGGCGTGCCGGGCCTCGACCGTGTGGATCGAGAGGGCGGCGGCCAGTACCTCTTTGTTTCTGATGTTGCCCGCCTGGCCGAGGTACGCCGATGCGCCCAGGTTCTCGACGGTCGCGGCAAGCGCCGCCACCGCAGTGGGGCTTCCGAGCGCGAACGTCGTCCGGGGCTTGCGCACGGGGGTGCCCCCCAGCTGCGCCACGGTGTTGGCAAGGGCCTCGACATGCTGGAGCTCGTGGTCTCCGATGGCCTCCAGCAACGCAAGACGCTTGCCGCTGAACAGGCCCGCCCGGATCACGGCGGCGTAGAAGTCGGCCTCCACGTACTCGAGCATGAGCGCGTAGTTGACGATGTCCACGTCGGCGGCCGGCTTGGGCGCGGGGGCCGATGGCGGAGCATCGGTAGGTCCCGTCGATGTCTCCACCTCCCCGCCGCCGGCCTCGTCGCTGTCCCCGCCGCCGCAGGCGCTGAGCAACAGCCCGAACGAGGCCGCGGCCGCTGTGCCGCCTCCGAGCATCTTCAGGAACCGCTTGCGCGATGCGGGGTCGGAAGCCAGGCCTTCGATCGCACCTCGCTCGCCCGGCGGCTCTTGTTCATCAACGCGACTCATCAGCTTCGATCTCCGATCTGTGCGTGGCCAGGGTCTGACGGACGGATTCGGGGACCGGGAGCCAGGAGGATCCAGACTCCCGGCCCCGAGACCGTCGTCCTGGTGGCTAGAACTGACCACCGGGCGTGGGGGCGACCGCCGCTTCCGCGGGCACCTTGTCTTCAAAGGCGACGGTCGGGCAGTTGATGACGAAACCGACCGAGCCGTAAGGCGCACCCCCCGGGCCCGTCAGTAGGTCGGGCCTGTTGGCCGCGAGGTTCAGGATGCGGTTCTCGTCGGTCTGGCGCTTGTTGAGTCCGTCTGCGACCGCTTTGTCGGTCCACTCTCCGACCTGCGCGTCCCACAGAGGGCTGTAGGCCTCCGCGTGGCGGGTGTCCGAGAGGGAGGGAAAGTCCCCCAGTACGTTCTGTGCGTCGCCGTCGTCCTCGCGCAGGGCCTTCAGCAGCCCGGTGTTCTTCAGGCTGGCGTCCTCGGCTGCGTGGCCGTCGGCGATCAGGTGGCTCAGCCCCTGAGCCTCGGGGTTGCCCTCACCGGTCTGGCCGTTGGCAAAGAGGAAGATCCGCTCGCGCGCCGCCCCGATGAAGTCGTCACCTCCCAGAAAGGCCGACCCCTGAAGCAGCGGGACGAAGGTCGCGCGCTCCAGCGTCGCCGCCGTGCGCTCCGAAGCCTCGGTGCTGAGGTAGAAGATCGTCTGGTCGGCCTCCTTGCCCCGGACCAGGAGGATCTCGGCGGTCGGGGTCGAGAACTTGCCCGGCTCGGCAGGCTTGGGCTTCTTGATGGAGAGAACGCGGTCCGCGGTGTTGGTATGGCGATCGACGTCGAACCGGCCGTTGCCGGAAGCGACGATCGCGGCGTTGTAGATCACGCTCGAACCCTTGATCCGGATGAACGGGCTGTACCGCGCATCCCCGACCGCGCCAGGCGTGGCGCTGGCCGGCGGGAAGGCGCCGGTACCGGCGGCCGGACCCGGGACCAGCTCCCGGCGGGGGCTGAAGTCGGGAGCGCCCTGGAACTGGACCACGGCCTCGCCGAACTTGTTCGTCGGCGAGCCCTTGAGCGTCACGTCCTGTACACACTCGGGGCAGCCGACCGCCATGTTGGCGAGCTTGGGTGAGAAGTTGACGGCGAGGCTGTTGGCGACCCCCGAGTCGGAAGCCTCGGTGAGGATGTACCAGACCCTCTTGCCTCGGAGCTCGCCCTTGTGCAGCGGCATGGTGATCGACTGGTTGGTGATGTCGACGCCCAGGGCACTGTCGACCAGCAGCTTGCTCTCGGGCAGCACCTCGTGCCCCTGCGGCGCGAACGAGACGTCGGGCTCTGACAGCGCGGCCAAGTCGGGGGTCAGGTCGTCCGACGATCCGCCGGCGCCGAGCAGCAGCGACACGGTCACCAGGAGGGCGGCAGCCGCCAGGAGCGATCGAAAGAGGTGTGGCTTCGGCATGTGGCGGTGTCCTCAGGTCGGCGCGGTCAGGGGACAGATCACCCTAGGAGCGAGTCCCGGCGCTGACAACTTCGCTTGCTAACGGCGCCGTAAGCACCGCTCACCAGAGGAAATAAACGCGTAACCCGGCGTGCGTAAAGTGCCGCCGAGCAATGAGCCATCGCTCGACAGGCAGGGGTAGAACCCCCAGGAGCTACCGGTGATCGGTACCGGGACGCTGGACGTACGCCGGCTCGAGACGCTGCAGGAGGTCGCGCGCACCGGCAGCTTCGCCGCGGCGGCGCAGTCGCTGTCGTTCACACCGTCGGCGGTGTCGCAGCAGATGTGTGCCCTGGAGCGGGCCACGAAGGTCGTCCTCTTCACCCGGTCCGCGCGAGGCGTGGCGCTGACCGAGGCCGGACGATCGCTGTGCCTGCACGCGGAGGCGGTCACGAGGCGCCTGGCCGAGGCAGAGGCCGAGCTCGAGGGGATACGGGGCGCGGACGACGCACGGCTGCGGTTCGGGTCCTTTTCGAGCGCTACCGGTGCGTTCGCGGCGGAGGCCTACCGCATCTTCCGCCAGCGCCACCCCGAGGCCGAGGTCTGCTTCAACGACGGCGAGCCCTACGAGAACCTCGCACTGTTGAGTGAGAACCAGCTCGACCTGGCCGTCGTCTTCGAGCTCGCGGACTGGCCCAACACGATGAACTATCGCGGCATCAACACGTGCAGGGAGCCGCAGTTCGAATGCGTTCCCCTCTTCGACGATCCCTACCTGCTCGTGCTTCCCGCCGACCACCCGCTTGCGAGGGAGGAGACGGTCGCCCTCGCCCAGCTGGCCGGCGAACGCATTCTCGCGGCCGCACCGTGGGAGCGGACTCTCCGAAGGATCTGCGCCGAAGCCGATGTCGAGCCCGAGTTCGACCTCTCGTGCCGGGGCACCGGCTTCGAGGCCCTGCAGTGCCTCGTGTCGATAGGGCATGGCCTCACCTTCATGCCCGCGCTCTCGCTGGGCTGGCTTCGCGAGTCGCTTGTCGCGCGACCCGTCGAGCGAGCACCGGTCAGGCAGGTGAAGACGGCCGTACGCGCCGCGGCATACGGGCTGTCCGCCAGCCAGAGCATGCTGGAGATCCTGACCCAGCTGATCGAGAGCCTCGGATACAACGAAGCGGACGAGGCCGACGGGTCCGATCTCGTGCCGGCACTCGCCTAGCAAGCAGGAGTCCTTACGCCGCGGTAACAGATGCTGCTTGCAGATGGCTCGTCGATCGCCAGAGTCGCGGGGGTGGCTCTTGACGGGGAGGTAGAGCAGGCCGGACATCCGCGGGCGAGAAACCCACGGCTCGAGCGGGGCGAGATTCTCATCGCCATCGACGAGCCTTCCCTCACCGCATCAGCGGCTGCCCAGCTCGAAGACGTCGGCTTCTCGACGCGCACGGTCACCCACGGCGACGAGGCCGAGCGCCTTCTGGCCGAGACCTCCCCGTGTCTCGTGCTCCTCGGCGCTTCGACCCCACCGGCAGGCGGAGTCCACCTGATGCACCGTATTCATGCCGGCGGGCGGATTCCCGTGATACTCGTAGCGGCCGAGGGCGACGCGGCCGACAGGATCGCGGGACTGCGGCACGGAGCGGAGGACTACCTGGTGGCACCGTTCGTACCTGCCGAGCTGGTCGCGCGAGTCGAGGCCGTACTCCGGCGCCGCGCGGATCAGGGAAGGCGGAGCGCCGAGGTCTCGGTCGGGCGCATGAGCATCGATCCGGCAGGCAAGCGGGTCACGCTTGACGGGAAAGAGGTGCGCCTCACGCCCCGCGAGTACGAACTGCTCTCGTTCATGGCACAGCACCCCGGCCGCACGTTCTCGCGGGTGGAGATACTCGACGCGGTCTGGAGTGGCTCCTCCTACCGCTCAGAGCCCAGCGTCACGGTCCACGTGCGGCGCCTGCGCATGAAGGTCGAGGAGGACCCGTCCGCGCCGCGCCTGCTCGAGACGGTACGAGGATTCGGCTACCGGCTCGCGGCCGATCACGACAGACGACCCTCGCCGAGCGCGGGCACGAGGAAGGCGGGCACCGACGGAGGGATGGAAGCCGCGATCTGACGGGACGGTGAACACACGACGAAGGGGTTGTAGGAACGAGGCGCGGTGGGCCAGGATGTCCGGCGTGGCGCACAACGCAATCGGAGGGATCACATGGGATTAGGAGACACCGCTGCGGCGGTCGGCAAGGGCCTGTTCGCCGGGGCGGCGGGCACGGTGGCGATGACCGTTTCGAGCACGCTCGAGGCCAAGCTGCGCGAGCGCGGGAGCAGCAGCGCTCCCGCCGACGCCGCAGGCCAAATTCTCGGCGTGCAGCCCCGCGACCCGGACGGCCAAGCCCGCTTCTCGAACATCGTGCACTGGGGTTACGGCACGTCGTGGGGCGCGGTGCGCGGGCTGCTGGAGGTCGCCGGCCTGGACGGCGGCAAGGCGGCCGCGGCGCATTTCGCCGCGGTATGGGGTTCGGCGCAGGTGATGCTGACCGCGCTCGACATCGCGCCGCCGCCGTGGAAGTCCGAGCCCAAGGAGATCGGCATAGACGCCTTCCACCACGCGGTCTACGCGGTCGCCACCGGAGTCGCGTACGCGGCCCTCGAGCGCGACTCCTGCTGACGCGCCCGGCCTCCGAGCAGGCCTGTCGCCACGAAGACCGCCGCCGATCGGTCCCCACAAGGGACTCAGGCGTTCCTGCAACACGTCGTGCGAAGCACGCGAAGCCGCAGCCTCCCCCTGACACGGTCGCCAGCCGCCTGCCTAGACCCGGCGCGTGAACGTGCGCGAGCCCTCGAGTGGGCGGTAGATCTCCTTGAAGTCGAAGGCGTAGTCGAAGTCGTCCTTCTCGCCGTCACGGGCGCCCTCGATGTCGACGTTGTGCACGATCACGAGCTCCTCGTTCAGGCGCGACGCCTGCACCAGGCACATACCCGACGGCGCCCACACGCCCGAGCCGCCCCAGAACATCGCGCCGCTCAGGCCGTGGCGGCCCACGGCGTTGCAGGCGATCGTCCAGAACTGATTCGTGGCCGACGACGCCGGCATCACGAAGTCCCAGAGGTCGCCGTAGTAGTGGTCGGTGCGCACGTTCATGCCGGGGTAGTCGCGGTTGGCGGCCGCCCGCCATGATGCGATCTGGATGATGGCGTCGACGCCGTCCACCGCCGAGTACTCGCGCAGCAGCTCGCTGAACAGGTAGTCATAACAAGTGGTGAAGCCGAAACGGCCGAACTGGGTCTCCACCACGAGGCGGTCGTCACGGCCGCTCTCGGTGTAGTCCTGCTCCACCCCCGGGAGGAACACCTTGTCGTAGGCGTTCTCCTTGGCGAGGTAGTCGCGGTCGCCGGCCACCGCGAAGGTCGTGTTATAGAAGCGCTCGCCCGGCCCTTCGCGGAGGTTGTTGAGCACGATCGCCGTGAACTGCTCGTCCAGCAGCGACTTCAGCTCGTCCTCGATCCAGTCGGCGTGGTTCTCCGTGCAGGCCTCGCGCATGTAGGCGTGGCAGTCCCCGCGCTCATCCCAGAAGTAGCCCGACAGGCAGAACTCGGGGAAGACCGCGATGTTCACGCCGCGCTCTTTGAAGATGGTGGCGGCGCGCAGGATCTTGTCCTTGTTGGCCTCGATCCCCGGGACCTCGGCATGGATGTTGGCGAGGCCGATCGAGAGCCTCGACTCGTCGTCGGAGAACTCTCGCTCGGCGATCAGGAACTCGTCGACGGTCTCCACGGGCACAATCTACGCGCAACGACGCGGAGCCGATCGGTGGCGGGGTCTCTACCGTCAAACGGTCGATGATGCCTGGCCTGCCCGCACACGAGACGACGCCGCCGGTGCTCGGAGCGGTACTCGCGGGCGGACGAGGCAGCCGGATCGGAGGCCCGAAAGCGATGGCCGAGCTGGGCGGCCGCCCACTGATCGAGTACCCGCTGGCGGCGCTGGCGGCGGCGGGGATCGAGGCCGTCGTCGTGGCGAAGTCGCGCTCGACACTCCCGGCCCTCGAGGCGCCGGTGTGGATCGAGGCGCCCGGCCCGAGCCACCCGCTGAGCGGGATCGTCGCGGCGATCCGCAGGTCCCGGCGTCCGGTGCTCGCCGTGGGCTGCGACATGCCCTTCCTGTCGGGGGAGCTCCTGTCCTGGCTCGCGGGACTGCCCGGCCGGCTGGTCGTGCCGATCACGGGGGGTCGCCTTCAGCCCCTGCTCGCGCGCTACGACGCCTCTCTGGAGGCGTCGCTGACCCGCGCGCTCGATCGCGAAGCCCCAATCCACCGGGCGCTGGCCAAGCTCGACGGGCGCCTCGTCACAGAGGAGGAGATAGAGCGCTTCGGCTCGCCGCGGCGACTGCTCTTCAACGTCAACACCCCTGACGATCTCGCCACGGCCGAGCGCATGCTCGCTCTCTGACGCGAGATCGGCGCGGCTGGGCGCTGCGTTAACCGAGCGTTCATCCTGCGCTGGTGGACCGGAAACCTGGGCCGCTCACCATCGAGGTATGGGCCGCCCCGCGACCAAGCCGCCGCCTGGCGAGACCGAGACGCGCACCGTGTGCCCCTACTGCGGGGTGGGCTGCGGGCTGATCGCGAAAACCGAGGGTGGCCGCCTGCGCTCTGTCGAGGGCGATCCGATCTACCCGGTCAACCGGGGGCGCACCTGCCGCAAGCCGCTGGAGCTGCCGGCCGCGGTGCACGCCGCCGACCGCGCGCAGACCCCGCTGCTGCGCGAGCGCCGCGACTCGCGCTTCCACCCCTCGGACTGGGACGCGATCATGCCCGAGCTGGCCGGCCGGCTGCGCGCGATCGCCGACGAGCACGGCCCCGACGCGATCGCCTTCTACCTGTCGGGCCAGCTGCTGACCGAGGACTACTACACGGCCGTCAAGCTGGCCAAGGGGTTCCTCGGAACCAACAACGTCGACTCGAATTCGCGTCTGTGCATGGCCTCCGCGGTGGCGGGATACAGCGGCGCCTTCGGCTCCGACGGCCCGCCGCCTGCCTACGCCGACATCGAGCAGGCCGACTGCTTCCTGCTGCTGGGCACCAACACGGCCGCCTGCCACCCGATCGTCTGGTCGCGCATCCAGGACCGCCAGCGCGAGGGGGCCACGGTGATCTGCGCCGACCCGCGGGCCACCGCCACAGCGCGGGGGAGCGACCTGCACCTGCCGGTGCGCTGCGGAACCGATCTCGCCCTGCTCAACGCGATGCTCGGCGTGCTCGACCGCGAAGACCTCGTCGACCGCGACTTCGTCGCGCGGCATACCACGGGGTGGGAGGAGACGAGTTCGGTTGCTCGCGAGTGGACGCCCGAGCGCGCCCAGGCGGTCTGCGGCGTCCCCGCCGCCGACATCGAGGCCGCCGCGCGGCGCTTCGCTGCGGGGCGCTCGCTCGCGCTGTGGTCGATGGGCGCCAACCAGTCGAGCGCGGGCACGCTGAAGAACCGGGCGCTGATCAACCTCTGCCTCGCGGCCGGCCAGATCGGCAAGCCCGGCTGCGGGCCGTTCTCGCTCACCGGCCAGCCCAACGCGATGGGGGGCCGCGAGTCCGGGGGCGCGGCGCAGACGCTGCCCGGGTACCGCCTCGTGGAGTCGGCGTCCGACCGCGCGGCGATGACCCGCCTGTGGAACCTCCCGGCCGGCGTGCCCGGGATCTCGCCGCGTCCGGGCCTCACCGCCGTCGACCTCTTCAACGCACTCGAAGCCGGCGAGGTCAAGGCGGTCTGGATCGTTGCGACCAACCCGGTCGTATCGATGCCCGACGCGGCACGCGCGCGTGCAGCGCTCGAGCGCGCCGAGCTGGTCGTGGTCCAGGACGCCTACCACCCCACCGAGACGAGCACGCTGGCCCACGCCGTCCTCCCGGCGGCGGCGTGGTTGGAGAAAGACGGCACGATGACCAACTCCGAGCGCCGCACCGCTCTCATGCGCAAGGCGCTCGACCCGCCCGGCCAGGCGCTGCCTGACTGGCGCATCTTCCAGCGCCTGGCCAGCGAGCTCGGGTACGGCGATCACTTCGGCTGGGAGCGCAGCTCGGAGGTCTTCGACGAGCTGGCGGCACTCACGAGCGGGCGGGTCTGCGATCAGAGCGGCCTGAGCCACGATCTGCTCGCGCCCCGCGGGGGGATTCAGTGGCCCTTCCCGGCGGCGGACCGGCCCGCGGGGGACTTCGAGACCGTCGGTCAGCGCGAGCGAAGAGCGCGCGGGGCCTCGAAGCTCCGCGAACTGGACGACGAGCCGCGCCGCCTCTACGAGGGCGGGCGCTTCCCGACGCCCGACGGCCGCGCGCGCTTCGCCCCCACCCCGCACGCGGACCCCGCCGAGGTGCCCGACGGCGACTTTCCCCTGATCCTGACCACCGGCCGCGTGGCCAACCACTGGCACACGCTCACCCGGACGGGCAAGTCGGATGCTCTGCGCTCGGACTCTCCCGACCCGTTCCTCGAGCTGCACCCTGAGGACGCGAAGCAAGCCGGCGTGGAGGACGGCGAGCCGGTGCGCCTGGTGTCGCGCCGGGGTGAGGCGAGCCTGCGCGCCGTGCTCGACCCCTCGCTTCCGCGCGGCACCTGCTTTGCGCCGATGCACTGGGGCGCTCTGCACGCCCCGGCCGGCGCGGGCTGGGCCAACACGACCACCAGCCCGGCAAAGGATCCGACATCGAGCCAGCCCGAGCTCAAGGCCGCCGCCGTTCGCGTCGAGCCGGTTGCGGGCCGCCCTGGGCACCGGCGCCCGTCCTCGACGGAGGCAAGCCTGACGCGGGCAAGGCGCCGGCGCGGCGGCAGACGGCGACGCCTCGTCGTGGTGGGCACCGGCATGTCCGGCCTGCGCGTGGCCGAGGAGGTGCTCGAGCGCAGCCCCACCGGATTCGCCGTGACGATGCTCGGGGAGGAGCCCGGGCCGACCTACAACCGCATCCTGCTGTCCAAGGTCCTGGCCCGCACCGCGGGCCCCGAGGACGTGGAGCTGCGCCCGCAGTCGTGGTACAGCTCACGCGACGTCGACCTGCGCGGCGGCTCACCGGCCCAGCGCGTGGACCTGGAGCGACGGCGAGTGATCGGCGCCGACGGCGAGGTGCACAGCTTCGACGCGCTCGTGCTCGCCACCGGCTCGCGCCCGTTCGTGCCCTCGATCCCGGGCGCCGAGCGGGCCCACGTGCACGCCTTTCGCACGGCCGCGGACGCGCGCGCGATCGCCACGGCGGCCGACCGCTGCCAGCGAGCCGTGGTGGTGGGCGGCGGGCTGCTCGGGCTCGAGGCCGCCGCCGGACTGCTCGCCCACGACCTCGAGGTCTCGGTGGTCGAGGTGGCCGACCGGCTGATGCCGATGCAGCTCGACCACGGCGGGGCGCGCACGCTGATGCGCGCGCTCGCCGAGCTGGGCGTGAGAGCGATGGTCGGGCGCCGGGTCGAGGAGATCACCGACGGCGAGGTCGTGCTCGACGGGGGCGAGGCGGTGCCCGCCGACCTCGTGGTCGTCGCGGCCGGGGTGCGGCCGGAGACCTCGCTCGCCGGGGAGGCCGGGATCGCCGTCGGGCGGGGCATCCTGGTCGACGACGAGCTGCGCACCGACGCCGCGGGCGTGTGGGCCGTCGGCGAGTGCGCCGAGCACCGGGGCCAGGTCTACGGGCTGTGGGCGCCGCTTGCCGAGCAGGCGCGCGCGGCCGGCGCAGCGGTGGTCGGCGACCCCGGAGGCTTCGCCGGCGCCACCACCGCCACGAGCCTGAAGATCGCGGGCGTCGACTTGTTCACCGGCGGGCCCGCCGGAGCCGCCGTCGATCAGGACGAGCTCCTCTACCACGACAGCCGCAGCGGCGTCTACCGCAAGCTCGTGCTGGAGGGCCAGCGGCTGGTGGGCGCCATGGTGGTGGGCGACGCCCGCAGCTCGCGACAGCTGACGGAGTTGCTGCGCACCGGGGCCGACGTTCCGACCGGGGTGGTCGCCCCGGAGGCGGCGGGCGAGGACGGGGCCGGCGAGGTCCCCGACGACGAGAGCATCCTCTGCTCCTGCAACCGCAAGACCCGCGGCGAGGTGATGGGCGCGATCCGGGGCGAAGGGCTCACGACCCTGGCCGAGGTGGCCGGCGCAACGGGCGCAAGCACCGGATGCGGCTCATGCGCGGGCGAGGTCGAGGAGCTGCTCGCCGGTCATTCATCGAGCCGTAACACGCAGGTCAAGGGCCAGAAACCCGAGCCCGCCACCATCGAATAGGCATGCGGAGCAACGGCCGGGGACAGTCAAACCAGCACAGGGAGCCGATCGTAGTCGTCGGAGGAGGCATCGCCGGGCAGACGCTCTGCGAGCTTCTGCGCGAGCGCGACCCCGGCGTGCCGATCGTGCTCATCTGCGCCGAGGAGCATCCCCCCTACGACCGGGTCAACCTCGCCGAGCTGCTGGTCGGCGACGGCGGAATCGACGCCCTGCGCCTGCGCCCGGACGAGTGGTATGAGGATCAGAGCATCGAGCTGCGCCTCGGCCAGCGGGTCGAGCGCCTCGACACCACCGAGCGCTACCTCGCGCTCGAGGACGGTTCGGGCATCACCTACCGTGCGCTCGCCCTGGCCACGGGCTCGCAGCCGCTGATGCCGCCGATTCCGGGCATCGACAAGGGCGGCGTGCTCCCCTACCGCTACCCGTCCGACACCAGCGCGATCGCCGCCGCGGCCGAGTCCGCCGGGCACGCGGCGGTGATCGGCGGCGGCCTCCTGGGTCTCGAAGCCGCCCGTGGCATCCAGGCGCGCGGCTGTCCGGTGACCGTGGTGCACCTGATGGACCGCCTGATGGAGCGCCAGCTCGATCCGAGCGCCGCGGGCCTGCTGGCGCCCGCGATGGAGGAGCTCGGCATCGACGTTCAGCTCGAGCGCCAGACCGAGGAGATCTTCGGCAACGGCCGCGTCGAGGGACTGCGCTTCGCCGGCGGCGAAGAGCTGCGCGCCGAGCTCGTGGTGGTGAGCGTCGGCATCCGGCCAGAGGTGACGCTCGCGACTCTCGCCGGCATCGACTGCAACCGGGGCGTGATCGTCGACGACCGCATGCGCACCTCCGAGGACGCGATCGTCGCCGTCGGCGAATGTGCCGAGCACAGGGGCACGGTGTACGGCATCGTCGCCCCGATCTACGAGCAGGTGAAGGTGGCCGCAGACACCCTGCTCGACCGCGACGGCAAGGACTACACCGGCTCGGTGCCGTGGACCAAGCTCAAGGTGGCCGAGGTGGACCTGGTCGCGGTCGGCAACGTCGAGGGCGACGGCGGCGCATCGACGCTCGACCCGGCCACACGGACCTACCGCAAGCTGGCCACCCGCGGCGGGCGCGCCTGCGGGGTGATCCTGCTCGGCAACACGCGCGGGACGGAGGGGCTGCTCGAGGCCGTCCGCGCCGAGGAGCTGATCGAGGACCCGCTGGCCCGCCTCGCCCAGTCGGCCGAGATGGGCCCCGAGGACCTGCCCGACGCGGCGCAGGTCTGCGACTGCAACGGAGTCTGCAAGGGCGACATCGTGGCCGCGGTCCGCGACCAGGGCCTGACCAGCAAGCAGGAGGTGATGGCGGTCACCCGCGCAGGCACGGGCTGCGGCAGCTGCAAGCCGCTGGTCGCCGAGCTCGTGCAGATCGTCGGCGGCGGCGGCGAGGAGTCGCGCTTCCTGTGCGCCTGCGCCAAGCAGACGCGCGAGCAGCTCGCCGCCGAGATCTCAGAGCACGGCTACCAGGCGGTCAGCGAAGTGTCGGCGGCGTGCGGCACCGGGCGCGACTGCGGTCTGTGCAAGCCGGCGCTCGCCTACCTCGTGTCCGAGATCAACGACAACCGCCACCGCGAGGAGCGCGGCGCGCGCCACATTAACGACCGCGTGCACGCCAACATCCAGAACGACGGCACGTTCTCGGTCGTGCCACGGATGCGCGGCGGGGTCACGACCCCGGACCAGCTGCGCCGCATCGCCGACGCCGCGGAGCGCTACGACGTGCGGATGGTCAAGGTCACCGGCGCCCAGCGGATCGACCTGCTGGGCGTCAAGAAGGAGGATCTGCCGTCCGTCTGGCGCGACATAGGCATGCCCTCGGGACACGCGTACGCCAAGGCGCTGAGGCACGTCAAGAGCTGCGTGGGCACCAATTTCTGCCGCTTCGGGATCGGCGACTCGACCAAGCTGGCGATCGAGATGGAGGAGCTCTGGGAGGGCCTGCACACGCCGGCCAAGGTCAAGTGCGGCGTCTCGGGCTGCCCGCGCAACTGCGCCGAGGCCACGGTCAAGGACATAGGGGCGGTGGCCGTCGAGGGCGGCTGGCAGGTGGTGATCGGGGGCGCCGCCGGCGCGACGGTGCGCAAGGCCGACATCCTGACCACCGCCGAGACGCCCGAGCAGGCGCTCGAGGCCGCCACGGCGTTCCTGCAGTACTACCGCGAGCACGGCGAGTACAAGGAGCGCACGTATGACTTCGTACCGCGCATCGGGCTCGAGCGCATCCGCGAGGAGGTCTTGAACGAAGCCGGCGGTGCGCGCCTGCGCGAGCGCTTCCGCCTCGCCAAGGCGGCCGCCGCGGCGCGTGACCCGTGGCTCGAGCGCGACGAGCCCTACCACCCGAGCCAGTTCAGCGAGCTGGGGACCGTGGACGGCGGCGAGGGGGACGACGGCGAGGCGGTTCTGGTGGGGCCGCCGGCGGGCGCCGAGCTATGAGCGGTCAGCGAGTCGAACGATCCGGCGTCCATGCCAAATCGTTCAAAGCAGAACTCGAGGAGATCCGCGCCTGCGCGGTGGAGGACGTTCCCCTCCAGGAGGGACGGGTGATCACCGTCCACGGTCGGCCGATCGCCATCTTCCGGGCGGCGTCCGGCTGGTTCGCCCTCGACAACACCTGCACCCACCAGGGCGGTCCGCTGGCCAACGGGATCCTCTCGGAGGAGTCCGTCGCCTGCCCACTGCACGAGCGCCGCTTCGAGCTCTCGAGCGGCCAGCCGATCGGGCACGAATGCGGGGCGGTCGCCAGCTACCCGGTCGAGGTCCGCGACGGAGCGGTGTTCCTCGGCGTGCCAGTGATGACATCGAAGGGGGGCACCGCCCCCCTTCGCAACCCCCCGGGCAGACAGGAGCTCGAGGCGGCGTGACTCCCAACCGCGCTTCCTGCAGGGCGTCTTCTCCTTCGAGGGGCGCGGCCTGTCCGAGCCGGCCGCGCTGGACGGCGAACTGTCCTACACGGTTCCCTCCGACCGGCGCGCCCAGCTCGTCTACTTCCGCGGCGGCAACTCCAGCGCGGAGTTGATCTACGTGCTGCTCGTGCGCGGCGGCGAGCCGATGCGCTACTTCCCGATCGGGGCGAGGGGGGCCTGCCACGTTCCGCTGCGCGTGGTCGAGGACCTGCCGCCAGACACCGATCTCGCTGTTCAGTTCGCCGCACCCGAGCAGGCCACGGGCACACTCGTGGTCGACATCGGGATCATCGAGAGCTGAACGGCTCGCGTCGCCGATACGCCGCCCCAAGGGCCTGGACGTACCGGGTTCGGTAACGTCGGCGGATGGTCGCGTTCGTTCTCGGCCTCGTCGCCGCCCTGGGGTCGGCCTTCTGCTACAGCGTCGGCGTCACCATGCAGGCGCGCGAGGCGCGCGAGGCGCCGGAGTCGGAGTCACTGCACCTGGCGCTGCTTCGCCGGCTCGTGAAGAGGCGCCGCTGGGTCGTGGGCACGCTGGCCGTCGTCGGCGGCTGGGTCCTGCAGGCGCTCGCGATCGGGCTCGCGCCGCTCACCATCGTCCAGCCGGCGCTCGCGCTCGGGCTGGTGGTCCTGCTGGTCGTGGGGGCAAGGCTGGGCGACGACGACGTAGGCACGCGCGAGGCGGTCGCGGTGGCCGCGATCGTGGGCGGGGTCGCCGGGCTCGCGCTCGCGACGCCCAAGGGGGCGGCTGAAGGCCACGCCGACCCCCTGGCGGTTGGCGCAACCCTGGCTGTCTTAGGTTCCCTCGTCCTCGCTCCCTACGCGCTCAGGGGCCCCGGGCGCAAGCTCCCCTATCTCGTGGTCTTCAGCGCCGGGCTGGCCTACGCCTGGTCGGCGCTCTCGACGAAGTTCATGGGCGACGCCGCTTTCGGCGGTGCCTGGCTGATCACGCTGATGTGGCTCGCGGCCACGGCGGCAGCGGCTCTCCTGGGGCTGGTCAGCGAGATGACCGCGCTGCAGGAACGCTCGGCGATCAGGGTCTTCCCCGGAATTCTCGTGATCCAGATAGTGGTGGGGGTCGTTCTGGGCCCGCTGCTCGGCGGCGAGCGCTGGAGCTCGGAGCCGCTCATGCTGGCCGCCCTCGCCGCGTCGCTCGCGGTGGTGGTGGCGGGCACCGCCCTGCTCGCGAGCGCACCGATGGTGGGCACCGCGGTCGACACGGGCGGCGACCCACAGGATGGCGCTACTCGTGAGGAACCCGAGTCTCCTCCACCTCGACCCGCCGAGAACCCCGCCCCAGCTGCGCGAGCCCTGACAACGTCGGAAACGGCAGGACGCCCACCATCAGGAGCGTCACCACCAGCGTCACCGCGAGCGCCAGGCCCGCCGGCGGACCGAGGGTAGCGAGGCCCACCACGATCAGGCCCGCGGGAGGTATCGGCAGGCCCACGAAGGATTGGCGCGAGGTGCCCGCGAGCGAAAAGCGTGCGAGCCTCCAGGCGCCGCACAGCACGAAGCCCAGGCAGGCACCGATGCCCGCGACCGGGACTGCCTCGAGCACGCTGAGATAGGCGATGATCGCCGGCGCGGCGCCGAAGGAGACCAGGTCGGCGAGCGAGTCGAGCTGGGCGCCGAACTCGGACTCCTCACGGGAGCGGCGCGCGACGAGGCCATCGACTGAGTCCAGCACGGCGGCGACTCCCACGCAGCCGGCCGCCCAGGCGAATTCTCCCTGCGCCGCGAGAATCAGGGCGAGGAACCCCGCCACGAGGTGCCCGCTCGTCATCAGGTTGGCGGGGGACAGGTACTCCCTCACTCGGCCTCCGCGTCTCTTCGGTAGCGCGCCATCGGGGTGACGCCGGCGAGCACTCGCTCACCCGGGCTGACGAGCACCTCCGCGTCATCCGCCGGAATGAGCAGCTCGGTGCGCGAGCCGAAGTGGATCAGACCGATTCGTTGCCCGGCGCCGACAGCGCTGCCGGCGCCGACCCATGAGGTGATCCGGCGCGCCACCAGCCCGGCTATCTGCACAACGACCACCCGTCCTCGCTCGCCATCGATCGCGAGCCGCTTTCGCCGGTTCGACACCGAGCGCCTGAGGAACGCGGGAGCGAAGCCGCCGGGAAGCTCCTCGTCGAGCACCACCTCCCCAGCCACGGGACTTCGGGTCACATGCACATTGTGGACGGAGAGGAACGTGCTGACGCGCAGCGACTCGGCCCCCCCGAGCCACGGCTCCGAGGTGTGGTCGACGCCGACCACGACTCCGTCGGCCGTCGCGTAGAGCAGTTCCGGGCGAGCGGGGGAGGGCCGCTCGGGATCGCGGAAGAAGAATAGGCTCGCGACCGCTGTGCCACCGACGAAGGAGCCGAAGCGGCGACGGCCTGCCACCAGGAGCGTGAGGTCCGCGGCCAGCGCCAGCAGCAGGTAGCGCCGCGCCTCGCGCAGGGTGCGCCAGCTCACGGCGCCTCAGCGCGGGCGTGGGCTCGCATGCAGCGGAACAGGAACGCCGGCGGGACATTGATCGGCGAGATGCGCCGCTCGACCGAGTCGAAGACGCGCTCGAGCTCTGCACGCATGAGCGGCGAGTATTGCAGGACCAGCATGACCCCCCTCGGCGAGAGGCCCCGCAGCGACGCGTCGAGCACGCGGCGGCGGACCGCCGGGGGCAGCGAGGTGAACGGCAGGGCGGAGACGATCACGTCGATTGATCCCGCGGCTGCGTGGGACTCGATGCCCTCCGCCGACCCGGCCACGACCTCGAGGCGCGGATCCGCGAGGTCCCCGGCGACCCGCGCCGCCAACCTCGGATCGATCTCGAAAGCGACGAGACGGGCATCGCGAGGAAGGCGGGCGAGCAGCTCACGCGTATAAACGCCGGTGCCGGCGCCCAGCTCCACGACGAGGCGCGCGCTGCTCAGGTCGGCGAGGTCGAGCGTCTCCCGCACCGTCCGCCGCGAAGTGGGCAGGACGGCCCCGACGTGTCGAGGATGAGCGAAGAACGAACGAAGGAACGCCCGACTCTCCGAGATCTGTCCGTGCCCACCCATTCGAGATCGTCAGGGACGCTACCCGTCGGCGGTTATCGTGACACGCCAGATGCCCTCCGTCGCAATCGGCGCGATCGCCGCTGTGGTCGCCTCGGCCCTGTTCAGCGCGGGGCTCGTCCTGCAGGCGGTCGAGAGCCATCGGACGGACCCGCGGCACTCGCTGCACCTCTCGCTGATCGGGAGTCTCATGTGCCGGCCGCGATGGCTCCTCGGAACAGCGCTGACGCTGGTCGGCTTTGGGTTCCACGTGACGGCGCTTCTGCTCGCGCCCCTGACCGTCGTCCAGCCCGCCCTCTCCGCGGGCCTGCTGCTCCTGCTCGTGATCGCGGCCCGGACCCCCAACCAGGAGGTCGGCGCACAGGAGGTGGGCGCCGTGATCGCAATCGCGGCCGGAGTGGTTGGAGTCACGCTGACCTCGCCCGAGCGCTTGCCCCTTGAGGGGGAGGGGGCAGGACTCGTGGCGGCGCTGGCAGTGCTTGCCGGCTGCACGCTCGTACCGTACGCGCTGGCCCGACTCCGCGTCGGGAGTGGGCGGCCCGTAGGGGCGCTGACGACATTCGGAGCCGGAACCGCCTACGCGTTCAGCGGCCTCACGACGAAGCTCGCCTCCGACCTGCTCGGGGAGGGGAACTGGCTCGGCGCACTCGCCTGGCTGGTGGTGACCGCGATCATCAGCGGCCTCGGCTTCCTGAGCCAGCTCACCGCGCTTCAGTGCCACACTGCGGCGCAGGTCGGCCCGGTCATCTACGTGATGCCGGTACTTGTCCCGGTGCTCATCGCGTCGCTCGTCGGTGACTCGGGCTGGGGGTCGACACCGCTGGGCGGGAGCGTACTCGCCGCCTCCCTGCTTGTCGTCGCTGCAGGCACGGCGGTGCTTGCCGCCTCCTCGGCGATCCACCCGAAGGTGAGGCCCCAGGGGACCACGGGCTCCGCTGCGGCGCAGCCCTGACGCTCAAGCGGGTCGCGTTCCGTGTTCCCCTGCGGGTGGTCGAGGATCTGGCGCCCGACACCGAGCTGGCCGCTTCAGTTCGCCGCACCCGAGCAGGCGACGGGCACGCTCGTGGTCGACATCGGGATCATCGAGAGCTGAGCGGCCGCTCGAGCGCGGATCTCGCGGTCTACCCTGGTCGAATGACCGGCATGACGCTCGACCACTGCGCCATTGGAGTACCCGGCTGGGATGCGGCCAACCGCTCCTGGCGCGACCTCGTCGGCGCCGGGCTCGTCGGGTTGCCGAGAGGCCTTTGGGCCTACCGCTGCTGTGACGCGCACCACCCAGTACCGGCCCACCAAGCGCGCCGTTCCGAGTACGCTGAAAGGCTCATGGACCGAGCCGGAGAGCCCACGGGCCGACGCGGCGTCGCCTTGGATCTCGACGGCGTGCTCATCGATGGAATGCAGTTCCATGTCGCCGCCTGGGAAGCGGCGTTCGGTCGCTACGGCCTCGCGGTCGACCCAGATGATTTCTTCTTGCTGGAAGGAATCAATACTTCAGACGTCGTGGCCCGGATAACCCGTCAGCACTCATTGGGCCTCAGTCCTGAGCAGCAGGCGGACATCACACGGCTCAAGCGCGATTTCTACGCCGCTAGCTTCCGCGTCGTCTCCCTTGATGGCGCGGCCGCGCTCGTCAATCTGTTCCATAGTCTCAGCTATACCCTCGCCCTGGTCACTGGAACCACCGCTCAGGCCGGTGAGCGATCACTCGCCGAACTGGGTTTGCGTGAATCGTTTTCCTGCGTGGTCTCGGGCGATCAAGTGAAGCGAGGCAAGCCCGCCCCGGATTCTTACCTTCGAGCAGTTGAGCTTCTGGGAGTGAGACGAACGGATTGCCTCGCCGTCGAAAACGCACCGGCTGGAATCGACTCGGCCCAGCGTGCCCATATCCCGTGCGTCGCAGTAGCCACGTACTTGTCACCGGAAAAGCTCTCACATGCGGAGCACGTCTTCCCTGACCTCACGCGCCTGACCTCGTGGGCCGAGGCTGAAGCTCGGAGATCCGGCGGCAGCGGTCCGTTTCTCCTCCCCGACTCCGGCGCACCCCCGGGACCCGGCGAATGACCGAAATCGAAGAGACGACACCTAGCGGCAAGGACGCCAGTCGGCGTGTGGGCGATCGCACCGCCTCGGCCTTCATCGGGCTTCTCGCAATTGTGGGGATCGTGTCGGCCATTCCGATCGGCCCCGAGAGACCAGGCGCAATCGTCCTCCTTTCTGTCGCCGGCGCGCTCCTGGCGGTTGTGGTCCTCCAAATGATCTGGGCCTTCACGGGTGGCGAGCCGGTGCGTCGTCAGATTGAGGCCATGCGGAGCGAGGTCAGAGCGCTTCACGACGTCTCCATTGCAGGTATTGACCGGGTTCACAGACAGCGTCAAGAGGTTTCCGACGAGATGGTCGACCGCTGGTCGGTCCTGGGTGCTCGCGCGAAAAGGATAGACCTACTGGGACTGACCCTCGATCGGGAGTGGCTGTCGAACGATGACCTACTCGCAGTTCTTAAGCAGGTCGCCGAGAAACGACAAGGACAGGTCCGCCTTCTCTTATTGCCCCAGCAAACGTATGATCCACGACAGCCGCCGGCGCCAGCGGAGGGGGAGGTTCCGGCTGAAAACCTTAGCTTCGAGGCGAGAGTCCGTCAACCGGGCGAGGAGGGCGGCGGCGTCCTTCTTGGGTACATTCAGAAGGCCCACCGGCATCTCGGGGAACTGACCAACGGGGGGTCGGGGTCACTGGAAATTCGCACGCTCCGTTTCTGCATGCCGTACTGTCTGATCATCCGCATCGACGATTACATGTATGTTGCGCCCTATCGGGCTTCCACACTAGGAGAGCACTCGCTAGCCCTAGAGGTCCACAGTGCACCTGGTCATAGCGTCTTCGAGATGTACCGGCGGGAATTTGAAGCAATTTGGACGGCGGAGGCTCCGAGTGCTCCATCACCTTCAGCCGCTCCGAGCGAGCCGGGCGGCGAACCATGAACATGTCGTTCAGGATCGTTAAGCGTCAAGACATCTACCGAGATGATGTACTAGGTCTGCGTCAGGATACCGTCTTGACCCCTACCGGAACTCGCATCACTCGTCGGGTGTTTGAGTATCAGCCAGCATGTGCCATAGTGCTGGTAGACCCACCTTCCGAGCGGGTGCTACTAGTGAGACATTACCGGCACCCCGTGGAGAGGTATTTGTGGGATTTGCCGGGCGGGATGGTAGCTCCCGGGGAGACGTCCGAGTCGAGCATCGTCAGGGAGCTCGGGGAAGAGACAGGCTACACGGCCCGACATCTCAAACTGATGATCTCGTTCCATCCTGAGCCAGCTTTTTCCGATCACCGCATTTCGCTATTTCTAGGCGTCATCGATCCAACTGCGCGCGCTTCGGGAGAACGTGAGCCGGAGCTCGTAAACATCAGGTGGTTCGCCTTGAAGAGTGCTCTTGAGTTGATCCATAGTGGGCAGGTCGCCAGCTCGTGGACCATCATCGGTCTTCTGTTGTGCTGTGGCGAGTACTTCCGATCGGAGCGGCCTTGCGAGTTCTTGTAACAGGTGGCTGTGGTTTCATAGGGAGACGAGTCACGATCGGTCTTCTTGAGCACGGCCACGACGTGACGCTGCTGGATCGAGCGTCGGGTCCCGATTGCGGGCCGAAGCTCCGCAGTGTGCGGCGCATCTATGGCGACACGAGGGACGCCGTGCGCGTCGCATCTGCAATGGCGGGACAAGATTGCGTCGCCCACTTGGCTGCCGGCTCCTCTTTCCTGATGTACGAACTGCAGCCCGTCGAAGAAACTGCTGGGGCCACCGTCGGGTTTCACACGGTCTTGGAAGCCGCAGTGCGGGAGGAGGTGCCGCGAATTGTCTACCTGAGTACGAGCGCGGTGTATGAAGGCAATCGTGTCCCTTATAGGGAAACGATGCCGCTAGATCCCCCCGATCTAAAGGCGCTGTCTAAGAAGGTCAACGAGGAGACGGCTGCCCTGTACGAGGATCGATATGGCATCGAAACGGTCGGCCTTCGCCCATTCAGCGTTTACGGGCCGGGCGAAACCACGAAGGGACCCTTTGCCAACGTCATATCGCTGTTTGCGTGGGCCATGCAGGCTGGTCGTCGACCAATAGTATGGGGCGACGGATCGCAAACCAGGGACTTCATAGCAGTCGATGACGTCGCGCGCGCAGTGGTGCTCGCGATAACGAGTGATCATACTGGAGTACTCAATGTGGGCACCGGTATCGAAACCAGCTTTATCGATGTGGTCGAGATTCTGAATGAATTCCTTGGCATCAGCTACGAACCCGAGTACATATCGGTCCCGATAAACGTATACGCCTCCCGGCTCCTGGCAGACCCCAACATGGCACATCGGATCCTCCGATTTGACAGTACTGTTTCTGTTCGCGCCGGTGTGCGGTTGGTGCTGGAGCACGTGTTGGAACTGCCCGCCAGGGAGCGTCGGCGATTGGCTAGTATGCAGGAAGAGTTCCGGCGTGGCGCGTTAGTTTCGTGACACCACAAGTAGCGGCCCATCTTCGTCACCGGTATGCGTTTCCTGCCGTCGGAGGGCAACGTTTCGGAGACTTTCTTACGCCTCGTGACAACGCTCAGTCGTGGAAGCTCGATCCTGTCGCGAGCACGGCGAAGGCCACCACCAATGCCAGGCTGACGACCACGACAGCGCGCAGTCCATGGCTTTGTGCCTCACTCGTTGCTACCGGACACGCTCATTACGGAGAGAGGAAGGGGAGGCGGCGTGAGCTCGCAGGGCGCTTACCGCAGGGCGTCCTCGCCCTGCGGATGGACCCGCGGCTTCCCCCCTCGGCGCTACACCGACGCACCGGCGAAGCTCGGCACCCGCTCCACTGCAAACGACCGGCGCAGGTAGAAGAACCACGTCATGCCCGCGAACACGAAGTACGACGCGAGGAAGACCCACAGCGCCGGCACCGACCAGTCGGCCTGTGACTGGGCGACGGCCAGCTTCTCGGCGGGCGTCTCAGCCGCCGTCACCGCCGCCGATACGCCGAGGCTGGCCTCGCGCAGGACCACCTGGATCAAGAAGCCGCCGAACGCCCCGACTGCGCCGGCGATCCCGATCACGGCGGCCGCCCGCCGCTTGAAGGCGACCAGCGTCTCCTCCAGGTCGAGCCCCTGCTCGCTTGCCTCCTTGCGTCCGAGCGCGCTGAAAATGGACGGGATCATCCGGTAGGTCGAGCCGTTGCCCATCCCGGCGAGCAGGAAGATCGCCATGAAGGAGCCGAAGAAGATGGCGAAGCTGCGCTCGTTGACCCCGACGATCGCGATTCCGGTGAACACGACCATGCCGAGGAAGACCCACAGCGTCACCTTCGCGCCGCCCACGCGGTCGGACAGCCAGCCGCCGAAGGGCCGCGCGACGGAGCCGATCAGCGCACCGACGAAGCCCAGCCCGGCGAGGTAGGTGGCGATGAACGGGTGGCCGGCGAGGAACTCGGGGAAGGTGTTCTTGATCACCAGCGGCAGCGCGAACGAGTAGCCGATGAACGACCCGAAGGTGCCGATGTAGAGGATCGACATGACCCACGTTTGGCTGTGACTCAGCGACGCCGCGTAGGACTTCACGTCGGACTTGGCCTGGGTCAGGCTGTCCATGTACAGCCAGGCGGCACCCGCGGCGATGACGATCAGAGGCAGCCACATCAGGCCGGCGTAGGCCAGGTTCACCTCGTGCTCGGGCAGCTTCACCGCCGCGGCGGGCACGCCGATAATGATCACAAGCGGCACGAGCAGCTGGGCCACCGCCACGCCGAGGTTGCCGCCGGCGGCGTTGAGTCCGAGCGCGAAGCCCTTCCTGCGATCGGGATAGAAGAAGGAGATGTTGGCCATCGAGGACGAGAAGTTGCCACCGCCGAAGCCGGCCGCCGCGGCGCACCCCAGCAGGACCCAGAACTGCGTGCCGTGGCTCTGATCGGCCAGCCAGCCGCTGGGAACCACCGTCGCGAGCAGCAGCGTCGGTATCAGGAGAAGCGAGGCGCTCGTCGCAGTCCACGCACGGCCCCCGAACCGCGGCACGGCGAAGGTGTAGGGGATCCGCAGCGTCGAGCCGACCAGGTTCGGCACGGCCACCAGCCAGAACTGCTCGGACAGCGACAGCGCGATCCCGATGTTGCCGAGGTTGATTACGACGATCGTCCACAACACCCAGATGCTGAAGCCGAGGTGCTCGGCGAAGATCGAGATGATGAGGTTCTTGCGGGCGATGCGCCTGCCGGTGCTCTCCCAGAACTCGTCGTTCTCGGGCTCCCAGCTGTCAATCCAGCGCCCCCTGCTCAAGACCCCTTCCGCCGTGCCTGCCTGCGCGCTCGCGCCCACCTGATCTGACCTCCCTAGTCGCTTGCCTGCAACCTAGGAGCGCCCCGTTTCCGCCCCGTGAGGGCGGTGTGTCGAGCCTGTGACACCACGGTTGCCGTTAGGTAACCGGCCACAGCGGTCCCAGCCGGGCGGCGCATGGCGGCGCGGCGGCGGGACTCGCCCACCACGGGTCTCAGCCGACCATGGCGTCGAGCACGGCCGCCGCGCTGCCGTCACGTAGCGCGGCGCGCCCGCGCGCCAGCCCCTCGCGCGGCTCCTCACACACCCCAGCCGCATAGAGGCGCAGACCGGCGCTGAGCGCGACGGCCTGCTCCACGGCCCCGTTGAGCTCGCCCGCCAGCACCGCCCGGGTGGCAGTGGCCGAAGCCTGCGCCCCGCCCTCGGACGGTAGGCGCTGGCCGAGCTCCTCGGGCAGCTCGAGTGGCCCACCGGCCGCGAATGCCGCCGGGCGCCCGGGGCGCGCCACGTCCGATCCCTCGATTCCGCGCACGGTCACCGCGCGCGTGGCCCCCAGCCGGTCGAGGGCCCCGAGGATGCGCGCAGAGTAGGGGCTGTGGGTGAAGCCGATCACGAAGCGCCGCGCGCCGAAGAAGGCTTGCAGCCGCTCGGCGGCGTGGAGGGGGCCGCGGACGCCGATGTCGTCGCGGATCCGCGCCAGCCGCTCCCACCACGGCATCACGGCCGGGGCGTAGACAAGCGTTGCGCCGGCGCGCTCGAGCATGCTCGCGGACTGCTCCGCGGTGGGCGTCGCGGGGCCGCCCAGGCCGGCGAGCACTTCGGCCTGGGTCACGCCGCGCTTGGGCCCGAGCGTGGTTCCGCAGTGCATGACCACGGCGGCCCCGCACGCGGCGGCCGTGGCCGCGGCGGCCACGGACAGGTGGGGGGCGCTGGCCACGCCGTCGTAGCCTCCGCAGCAGGCCACCAGCGGGCGTCCGCCGAGATCGGCCTCGAGCGGGGCTGAGGCCGCACGCACCGCCTGGGCGAAGCCCGCCAGCTCGGCGGGGGCCTCCCCCTTCAGCCGCATGGCGATCAGGAAGGCGCCCGCCTGCGCATCGCTGGTCTCGCCGGCCAGAACGGCGGCCATCGCGTCGCGGGCCTCGTCGAAGCTGAGATCGCGGCTCCCGCGCGCACCGGTTCCGACCAGCTTGATGGTGGCGGCGAAGCCCTCGTAGGTGGAGCGGCCGCGCTCGATCACGACACGAACCGGTAGCCGACGCTGCGTACCGTCTTGATCCGGCCTGCGTGCTCATGCCCGAGCTTGGCTCGCACCCGGCGCACGTGCACGTCTACGGTGCGCGCGCCGCCGTAGTAGTCATAGCCCCAAACCGCCGACAGCAGCGACTCGCGCGAGAAGGCTCGGCCGGGGTTGGTCATCAGGAACTTCAGCAGCTCGTACTCCATGTAGGCGAAGCTCACGGGCCCGCCGGCGATCGCGACCTGGTAGGTGGCCACGTTGAGCTCGAGCGTCCCTGCGCGCACCACGTCGCCGTCCTCGGAGCCGTCGGCGCGCCGGCGCACCCGCTTTACGCGCGCGGCCAGCTCCTCGGGTGCGAACGGGCACACGAGCAGCTCGTGTGCGCCCTCGAGCGACGCCGCCGAGGCGAGGTGCTCGGGGTCGACCGCCGCCACGAGCGGCACCTCGCACAGGTCCTCGTGACAGCTGAGGCGCTCGACGAGCGCATCGGGCGGGTCATCCTGCGCCCGGGCGGCGACCACCACGAGCCCGGGCCGGCGCGCCGCGGCGCCCTCATCGTCGCCAGGGGGGACCAGCGAGCCGTTCACGCTCACGTGGCGGGGGCTGAACCCGAGTTGCGCGAGCCCGCGCGCCAGCTCGCCTGCCAGCTCGCGGTCCTTGGCGTAGATCCAGGCGTCGGCCATCGCACTCAGAGCAGCCGCAGCAGGTGCGAGCGCTCGAACTCGGTCACCGTGCGCCGGTAGTCCTCCCACTCGCGGCGCTTGTTGCGCAGGAACGCGTCGCAGAGCGTGTCGCCCAGCGTCTCGCGCGCGAGATCGGAGCCGTCGAACAGATCTATCGCCTCGCGCAGATCGCGCGGCAGGCGCGCCGCCCCGTCGAGCGGCTCGCCGTTGCTCTCGGCGGGCGGTTGGTAGCCGCGCTCTATGCCGCGCAGCCCGGCCGCGAGGATCAGAGCGAAGGCCATGTACGGGTTGCACGCCGGGTCGGGCGAGCGCAGCTCGATCCGTGCCGCCACCGCCTTGGCCGGCCGGCTCGAGGGGATGCGTACCAGCGACCCGTTGCCACGGCGAGCCCACTCCACCGTCTCCGGCGCCTCGAATCCCGCCGCGAGGCGCTTGTAGGAGTTGACCCACTGGTTGGTGACCGCAGTCAGCTCGGGTGCATGGGCGAGCACGCCGGCGAGGAACGCCTTGCCGGTCGGCGACAGCGGCTCGCCGGGGTCCGGGCTCCAGAACGCGTTCCCGTCGTGGTCGAACAGCGAGCAGTGCAGGTGCATACCCGAGCCGGCTGCCCGCTCGAGCGGCTTCGGCATGAAGGTCGCGTACACGCCGAGCTCGTGAGCGACCTCCTTGACCGCGAGCCTGAAGGTCGTCACGGAGTCGGCCATCGTCAGCGCGTCGGTGTGGCTGAGATCCATCTCGTGCTGGGAGGGGCCGAGCTCGTGGTGAGAGGCCTTGACGGGGATCCCCATCTGCTCGACGTGCTCGATCGTCCGGCGGCGGAAGTCGCTGCCGACGTCGAGCGGGGTGAGATCGAAGTAGGCGCCCTCATCGAGCGGGCGTGGCTCGCCTCCCTCCCCCGGCTCGGCGAAGAGGAAGAACTCGACTTCCGGGCCGACCTGGAAGCTGTAGCCCAGCTCGGCCGCCTGGCTGAGCACCCGCCGCAGCACGTGGCGCGAGTCGGCCGGGTAGGGCGCGCCGTCGGGCAGGCGCACGTCGCAGAACATCCGCGCCACCACGGAGTCCGGGCGCCAGGGGAGCACCTGGAAGCTCGCGGGATCGGGATGGGCGATTGCGTCACGTTCGCGCAGGCGGGTCCTGCCCTCGAGCGACGAGCCGTCGAGCGAGACTCCCTCCTCCAGCGCCACCTCGAGCTCCGAGACCGGGATCGCGAAGCTCTTGAGCAGCCCGAGTACGTCGACGAACCACAGCCGCACGAAGCGCACGCCGCGCTCGGCGACGGTGCGGAGCACGTAGTCCCCACTGTGCGCGGCAGGGGCTACCGCTGGCGCGTCTGCGTCCATGTCGCTGACGCTAGGAAACTCCTGGGCCCGGGTCTATGTGCAGTTGGCCGAACTGACCCCGCCCGCTTGTCGAACGCGGCCGCCCGCTCGACTATCCGCCCAGCACCTCGCGGATGTAGCTCTCCCTGACGGGCTTTGGCTGGCGCAGCATCCAGACATCTTCGGCGTTTGGCTCATCTGGAGCCGCGAGCACCTCGCGGATGTAGCTCTCCCTGACGGGCTTCGGCTGGCGCAGCATCCAGACGTCTTCAACATTTGGCTCACCTGGAGACTCGAGCACCTGCGCCACGTAGCTCGCGCGCACCGGGCGCGCCTGGTGAAGCAGCCACCGCTCCTCGGGGCGCCGGGCGCCACGGGCCGCGACACGCGCCACCGCCCCCGGGGCGAGCAGCGCGGCCTTGTCCATGCTGGGAAGCCGGAGAGCCATCAGGGCGCTCTCGGAAAGCGAAGGCACGACTCTACTCGTGCTGCCGCCCGCGGCGGGCTCTGCCGGTCCGCTCGCCGGTGGTCAACCGCCGGAGGTAATTCGTAGTCTCTGCCTCGGATACGCGATCGAGCCGGTCGGCGTCACCGATGGCCTTCGTCCTTGCGGCGGCTCGACGCCACGTGCGGCGTCGGGGTCCGTGGTGGTCGTCCTCGAACGCACTTCTTGCGCGGGAGCTTCTCCGAATGGCCATCTCCCGACCCGCGGCGTCGGTGGCGCCCTGCCCCTTCGCCGACGCGCGAGCGCCGTCGCCGG
>JAABUR0100002028.1_pt1 | contig 33022 bp, 32 predicted proteins | sample 5560091 | NCBI WGS metagenome assembly JAABUR01 (sample SAMN10711879, study PRJNA513375) | rock metagenome | isolation source: Antarctica rocks | place: Antarctica: Victoria Land, University Valley sud
TGGTTACTGGTGTACTATTCGTACCAGTCAAGCAGGATCGCATGACGGCAACAGTGGTACCTTGAGCTTCAGCTGCAGATCCGCAACGATAGCCCACAGTAGTACGTACGTATCTTGATCAAGTGTTGTGTCGACTCTGATATGCGGGATTGGATGGTGTTGTGTCGCCTTCAGGGTCCAGATTAGGAAGGAATCGTCCCGCTGTCTGTTTGTCGGCAGCGGCTTTCGCTTTCGGGAACGATCAGATGGTGACGGGAGCCGGGGTACAGTACGAGTAGCGGTGGAAATACGCTTAGCCGTATTATATGAATACAACTACACCAGTAATGAAAACCATTAACGGTGATGGGCAGTCTCATCCATCTGGCTGTCTTCGGGATTGGATGGTTTGAAATCACATCCCACGAGAGATACGGAGGTACCGGTGTCCCTACCAGGTGGAAATCTGTTGCGCATAACCCTCCTGATTATGCATGAAGATCGCATGGAGATCTGGAAGATCATTCATTATCTACCATACGCTCAAAGGTGTGCAGCGCCAATATTCGTGGGGAGCTCGCTGGGGAACCAGCAAACTACTGTCGGTGCTCCCAGCATCTTTCCCACCTTGGCCGCAGTTGTCGGTCGATCGAGGTAAGTTCTGGGAGACCGGCACAGTGGAAAGAGTTCTACTGCGTAGCAAGTCGGATACTATTTCCACCCAGAACTCACTTGGACGTGTCTAGTCTTCGATTGAGGTAGAGAATCTAGTTCAACAGATGCCGTCTCAAAATGTGTGTGGCTTTCAACCCTGATCTGGTTTCTAAGGTGGCACATCGTCCAAGGCACTATTCTAGCGGCGAAGAAACCGAACGCACACCCACATACCTTGAAGCCTGCCAAAACTCTACACCCCAAAATGCTGGTTTACGCAGGCGACGTTTTAGTTGATCCCGCTCATGGGAAGCTGCGAAATCATGCTTACTTACACGTTGTTGTCCTCCTAGCCAATGAAATCAAGGCGCAGGGCTATTTACTGACCGAGCGTCTTACTTGCTGCCTATGAAGCCCTCCCAAGCATGTCAGACGCCAAACCTAACGTGGGCGCAAGTTCCAGCGCTATGGTTATTCTAGCTTTCGGTACCTGGCCCTCTGATGGAGCACTACCTAAGCGTTTACCATAGTACCTTTGGAACGAGGTTCTGGCCCAACCAGTGTTGCTGATAATGCTTTATGCTGAGGTCTTACTGATACACCATTATTACCCCCAAAACACATTGTACAATCCGGTCGTATGGCCGTCCTCGGTTCAAGTGTCAAAGGTAGCGGAATACAACTGACTGACTATCTTGATGTGTCACTCAAAGCATGACGAGACCTGCATCATGCACGAATTCAAGGTCGTATTTTGGCATACACCGCCCGCAGGTTACCACATTTGGAGCTCAGTTGCCAGGTTGCAAGCGTCGCTGGCCGGCCAATCTGAGGTCAAGGACGACATGGTGTGAGAATTCTTGGAAAAACCAAGCATTCAGCTGAAGTTGAGTGTGTCTTAACCTGCCAATTCAGTTGATAGACTCAATGGTTCTCTGAACTGGGTGCTGGAGCCCCGTGATCTATTTGCAGTAGCTTTCCCAAAAATTCCATAAAATGTTTTTACATTCCGCTTCTGGGCCAACGCAGCTCCTTCGAACGAGTATCAATCGCGCTTTACAATGGAAAATGGCATTCCGCAACCTCCACCACAGTGTGGACGTAGGCTATTGCCTGTTCTTATAGATGAAATTGCCTTTACCTCTCCCACGAGACTATTCGTAGCAATACCGAAACTGTCACACCCTAGGGATGGGTTCATTGACATCAATTTTTTTGCTTTCGCTCGAGCAATCAATAAGTGCGCATGGTGGATTGAAAAAGAGTTTGGTAGAGGTCAGCTATTCGAGACAATTGCCTATATAGGTCCTTTGGGTTTGCTATATCCCATTCTCATATTCGCGGCCGTTAAGACTGGCTACAAAGTGAGCCCAGAGTACTGCATAACACATTCTCATGCTGATTATGGGAGGTCTTCTTCAGCTCGCCCAGGAATAGCTTAGAGGCTCACCTAGCTCTTTTTGAGGCCACAAAGTGTAACACTTTCCTGGTTCCGGAGACAGAGTCCCCTATCTTAAAGCAGATCCTCGCCAAAAGACAGATGCAAGCTCCGTCTCTCCCAGACCTGGACTATTTTCTAGAACCGGGTAAGGTTCTCAATTACCCTTACAACAAAACCTTCGACGAAGCACGTCTCGATCCGCTTGTTGTGTTGCATACGTCTGGATCAACAGGCATACCGAAACCGGTGACCGTAACACATGGGACATTCTCGTGTATCGATGCGTACCAAATGATACCATCGCTTGGTGGTGCAGAGACTATCGGTCCATCATTGAGTGGCACCAGACTTTTCTTGGCTTTTCCATTGTTCCACGCAGCAGCTCTTTGCTACCTCCTTGGATTAGGTATATACTGTGGGGTCATCTGTGTGCTTCCACCTCCCAACATACCGATGACTGCGGAGAGCGTAGATATGTATCATCGTTACGGAAACATTCAATCAAGTGCGCTACCTCCGTCCATGGTTGTCGACATTTTCAAGAATCCTATTTACCTGGGACATCTTGAAAACCTCAAACACTTGATATATGCGGGGGGATCTTTGCCAAATGATGTTGGCCACGCAGTATCAACCAGAACCAATCTTGTCCAATTAAACGGTTCTACAGAGGTTGGCTTACCCGCACTAGAGCCCTGTGATAGCAGCGAGTGGGATTATGTCCACTATAGCCCATTTGGTGGTAACGAGTTCCGCCCAATTGGCGTGGATGGTCTTTATGAGCACTACATAGTCCGCAACAGAGAGTTTGATATGTTTCAGGGCGTGTTCTCGACATTTCCAGGAATAGACGAATACTCGATGAAAGACCTTTACGAAAAGCACCCTATCAAAGAGGATCTTTGGCGCTTTCGAGGAAGGCTGGATGATATCATCGTATTTTTGAATGCCGAAAAGCTCAATCCCGTGGATATGGAGGGAATTATATCGGCGCATCCTGCAATTCGATCCGCTATTGTGGGCGGCCATGGAAAATTCCAATCATGCCTCTTGCTGGAGCTAGTGAGCTGCCCTGGGACTGTGGAAGATAGAGCACAGCTTCTGGATGGAATCTGGCCGACTATTGAGCGAGCAAACCAAGACTGCCCTTCTTATGGCAGGGTCTTGAAAGATTTCATATTATTCACGACTTCCGAAAAGCCAGTGTTGCGTACTGGAAAAGGAACCGTTCAGCGTCAATTGACCTTGGATTTATACGAAAACGAGATAAACAAGCTATACGATAGCACTGGGCTCCCGAAGACTCCCTCCAAGATGCTCGTGGATGATGAGGTGAAGCATGCGGAGACTTTGGGGAAGTCTCTTCACGAAATGATATTGACATGTACCTGGCGCAACAAAAATTTGACACCAGAAGCAGACTTCTTCGAACTAGGACTGGACTCATTACAAGTTGTTGCCCTTACGAGACAGATCAATGCGCTCTTAATCACTTCGGCGCTACCGTTCGAGCCGATTAGTACTCAGACAATCTATAGCCACTCAAGCATTCGTAAGCTCGAGGCAGCGATCATAGGCAAAAACAGTTCTTTAATCACCCCAAATCGCATCCAACGGATGCAGGACACCTTAGTCAAGTACTCATCAAGGCTTCCGGCAAGCGATACGTTGCCGGTGTTGCATCCGTCTCAAGGTCGCGTGATATTACTGACAGGATCGACTGGGTCTTTGGGTTCGTATCTACTAGACGCTCTCACAACGAATCCAGAAGTCGAAAAAATCTATTGCGCCAATAGAGGGAAGAGCCTTGAGAAGCGCCAGACGCAATCTCATCTTGAGAAGGGTCTGTCTGCAGATATCTCCAAGGTATCTTTTCTAGAGGCGGACTTGAACAAGCCTCACTTAGGTTTAACCGAAACCACACATATTGACCTGCTTCGAAGCGTGACCCATATCATTCATAATGCTTGGAATGTAAATTTTAACCGTTCATTCGAATCTTTTGCCAATACGTACATTCATGGTGTTTGGCAGCTCATAGACTTCTGCTTGAGGTCTGAACATCAAGCTCGATTGTTGTTCGTCTCAAGCGAAAGCACTGTGAAAGAAATAAAGCAAGGTCAGGGTGGTCATGTTTCTGAGAACGTTTCCGAAGACTGGACAAGCGCTGTTAACATGGGTTATGCCGAGTCTAAATTGGCAGCTGAGAGGTTGATAGCTGTAGCTAATCAAAGATCTTCTCTCCGAGCGACTATCTGTCGAGTGGGCCAAATAGCCGGCCCAACAATTAGGGAGGGGATATGGAGCAAGCACGAGTGGATACCAAGCCTTATTGCTAGCTCTGTGCACCTCGGAAAATTCCCTGCTTCTCTGGGATCGAGAGATACCATAGACTGGATACCTGTGGATTTCGTCTCCCGGATCATCATTGACCTGCTATTTGCGCCAGATCACTTTCGCAAAGGAAAAAAGCGGAAGAGGTCTATCGAGTCGTTGGACAATCCTTTCAAGAAAAAGGCACGTGAAGATCTTGGAGTGGTTAACCGGCGTGATGGTGATGAACTCACTTCCGGGTGGTCCACAACTAACTCCATGATTTCTCTCGAACAGAGCCAACGACCGAACTTATTAAACAGTAATGGCAAATCAAATACTATGGTAGGACATATTCCGATGGACGAAGCACTGCAATTAAGCGAATTAGTCGACACGGCATCAATGGCTCTTCGGTCACCACTGACCGAATTAAACAAGCATGTAATTGGAGCCATTGAAGAGGCGCCTACCAACGGAACAACTTTGCACATCGACAGACCAACCAGTCAGAAAGGTGGCAGCTCCTCAGATACCCTGCAAGTTTTTCATGTTGTCAACCCTTCCACTGTTACATGGCCGGAGCTCGTACCAATGTTCCAAAGAAACTGCGACTTTCCTCTCGAAGGCGTAGAATATATTCAATGGCTTGATGCACTTGGTGGATCTGTCTCTGCTTCGCAAAATAGTGACGACATCACCAATAACCCTGCTATAAAGCTTATGAACTACTACAAGCATATCGAAGACACATTTTCGGATCCACAAGCGGTGTTGAGCACAGATAAGGCAGTGAAGGAGAGCTCTACAATGGCTACGCTCGAAGCTGTCTCGGAGGAATGGATCGAGAATTGGATGCGACAATGGGGATTTTCGCATGACAGGAATCTGTAAAAATACTTCTGCATTTGGGAATTGCACGTATAGCGGAAGCTCGGAGTAACATGTCCTGATATGGGGTAAATTAACGACTAAAGCTAATTATATTACCTGACAGCTGTCCTTGAATTCATGTTGGATAATGCCCGTTACTAATCAGCTGCTCCGAGTCCACGAAGATCCTCTGGACCAGGGACTGGAATTCAGGAGCACCAGTCTACATAGGCAGTGTAATCATGTTAGCTGGGTGATTTATTGGAAGCAGGGCGTTACTGACCTCCAGTGAGGCTTGAACAATTGTAGCATGTCAGCTTAAAATGGCTTGAAGAGAATTGGAAGTGTCTCACATGATTGCCCATATCCGGTGGTCTTTCCGCTTGCAAAGTCCAGTGTCAAGAAATCAGCGGTCTGCGGGGAGCTGTTAATTTATCCGGTAAAGGTCATGTAAATGATCTGCCAAGAATGGGGTTGGATTAGAATGCTATTCGATCGATAGTTTCGACGTGTCTCTCGTCTCGAGCTTTCACATACGTCTTTCTTAGGAGTTCTGGTGTATGTCCTTAGCAAAACGTGTCTCACCGAAAGCGTTCGAGACTTACGGAAAAGGCCTTTTAAAATACAGTGAGACTGATTTATGCTCGGTATCGATGTGGACGACATGATCCCCTCGGACTAGACTACCATTGATAGGCAGATATGACGGGACACTGATCAAGGACCCATTCGTCACATGCGCGAGTAATAGCGTCGAACTGCTGAATTTGTTCCCTATAATGACTCAGCTTCCTCTTGTTTGCCAAGTTGAGGATGTGGCAAGAAAACTGACCACCAGCGTAATCCCCACCGCTTAGTAGCTATGATAGGCAATTGCAAAATATACTCTTCAGCTAGGACAATCTTTCGACATCACAGAAACGTGAAAGCTGGGATCAATCTCACAAAGCCGTATCTCTTTTGATTTGTTTACAAGGTTTGCTGCTGGAGATGTATGAAGATCCGAAGGAGACTTATGAGGTTGGATTGATGTACTGTAATTGAAATATTTCGTTCCTGCAGCAGTTCACCAATATCCTGCTGTACTCCGAGCACACTACGAAGTACATACATACCCCAGGTTTCCCAGTGAAGCCATTGTTCAAAGCCAGTAATTGCGGTTCAGCATCACTGCGCGATGCCAAGCTTGTGGACGCCTCATCCCAAGGACCTGTTTTTCGGTGGTGAAAAATGGGATGAAGATTGCCTCAGAACCTCAGACGTGCGTGGCTAAGCCCCTTCGGATTAGCTCTGCTTACTTCGCGAGCTCAGTGTAATCGCAGCTTCCGTAGTAAGCAAAGGGCTAACCCGAAGAGGCTTAGCCCCACACGTCTGAGGTTCTGAGGCAAGATGAAGGAAACAGTCTCATCAGGCGGGTGACCCGAACCCGAGCCCGATAATCTATTTTAACAAGATCTCAGCATGGCGAAACCTCAAACTTAGGTGGGGCTAACGGAAAATCTTCATATAACGTAACCGGAACCCTTTTGAACCTTTTTTTGGTGGGGTCCGTTATATCAAATATCTCCATTAAACTTATCTATCCGTCTTCCCCCCTCAAACGATCACGGAAACCTATTCGAAACAGTCAACGAAAGGTCTTACGGGCCTGATTCTATGATGACTCTAATCAGGCCTCGATGAGACGCTTCAAATTGAAGGTCTGCAGTCGCTGATGGCAACAGACCTACGATTATCATCTCAACAGCTTCATCGCTAGTTGAAATTATCAGTGTCACCGAGCAGCAAACCTCACTTTCGGTTGATCCGGATTTCAGCCGAATGCTCAGAATTCATAAAAGGAAGCTTTTAAAGCGTCATATGAAGGGCTTGAAGCAGAGGGATTTGAGGGACTGGTTGGGGGGGGGGGTAGGGGGTGATAGGTAGATTTGGTAGGCCCCATATAGGGGTGCTTATACAATAAATATCTATAACGGATAATCTCTACATTGAGGAATTTGTTGAAATATGCTATACATACCTGAATAGAATTGTTCCAAAGTGTGTTCACATTTTGGCCGATTCGTAAACCAATAGAATTGAGAAGCCGATTTGCCACCTCCGTTAGGCAGCTTTGACTGTACCTGAAGGCAGTAAGAATGACTCATATCACACTCAAAGTTAGACGACATTAATATTGCTGACATAGAAAACCGAAGGACTTGGTGGCTACATGCATGCTATTGCACCACGGAATCTGATCAGGGCTGGAACAGGGAGGACGGCATCCTTTAGGTTCAACAAGGCGGTACACTGTGTACGCTGCTTCGAGCTCCTTTGATACATATCTTCGACACGATGTGGGGATTCAAATTATGGCTCTTTGGGCCCCCCTCCTACACGCATGGTAACGAGAGCGAGTGGCCTGTGAAGAGTCCTGAGGATTGACCGCAGGTACTCTTTCCACAGGTACAACCGTGGATCATGGTGCTTACAAAGGCTTCCAAATACGATTCGACGCGATCAGCAACATTTACCCGTGTATCGATTTCATGTTTTGTGCCGCAATAAAATTGATCCTAGCAAGGGATTTACTATGGCCAGACTTGAGACCGACAAGAAGTCATTTCGGCTCCGTGAAGCCATTGAAGTCAATGCATGGTTGTTTTCTCATCACGGCTTATGTACTATGAGGTATGACTGGTCGCGGAAGTGATATGGAGAAAGGACCAAACGATACCGCCTGGGTTCGCAGACGACGCTACAGTTAGGGTCAGGATTGTATAATACATGTTTATTGCCTAACCAAAGTAGGATAGTCAATAAACGTGTATTATACACGTTTATTGAAGCAGGTATTATACACAGGGGTATATATAAATAGCATCAATTATTTGGGTGCTCCATTGCCACCTCACCGTCGACGATGCTATTCAGAAACTCCTCCAGCACCTCATCGTTTGAAGGATTTAGCCTAGCCATAGCAACTTCCTCCTGTAGCAGTCTATCTTCCATATCCAAAAGCTCCTCCTCATCGATTTCAATGCCCTGTGTATAGCGAAGATTCTGCTGACGAGTGACTTCGAACGTCATTTGACGATGACAGTATAAGCACTTCACTGCAGGGATGATTCGATTTGGCAGGATTATGCTCTGAAAGGTATCAATAACAGCCTGATTGCGAGATTTACCACCGCGTTGAGGCGGCATGGCTGGTGGTAGGAAGGTCTATCTATTGCTGGCGCCAGGCGACAGCGAGGTCAAACCTCCTGAGCTAAACCAGCTGGGTTTAGCTTGCTTATATAATATAAAACCAATAAACATACATGAATAAACCGCTAAGAGGTATTATACACGTTTATTGTAGAATAAACGGTTTTTTCCTGACCCTAGCTACAGTAGCTTACAGTAAGAGTAAGGTAAGAAGCTACTGTACGCTCCCGCTAAGTGTGTTTGCTCAAGCCTATTAATAGGTACGGAATACTGCAGTATGTAGTACTGTTCCCTGTTTCTAACAACTCATGAAATCTTCTTGATTCCTTTCGTTCTGCTTGCTCTTGTTACGAATAACTACTCTTGCTACTAAAACATAGAAGATCGCAAAGTTTGAATCTTTTCCCTTCCTTATTTGTATGCAAGCGTGGCAACTGGCAAGGCGTGAAAAGAGGCCTCGAGCTTGGCTTACCTTAAGTCAGCTACCCGGTATATACAGTACTACCCCTCAGGAGTCAGACGTGTCTCACGACTCCACGAGTCATGGGGACCTGAGGCAACCCGGACCAACGTGTCGTGATCGTCATGCGTCACGAGGCTAACACGCGATAAGAAAGAGTCCGTGCTATCTGCCAAGAGCAGATGCATGCATCTGATACTACGCCTCAATCTATCTTCAACATGCCTTACTGCACCCCTTCAAGGCAAAAGTGGGCACAGCTACAGGGCTATGTCTCGTCCATGCGTTCGATAAATTTCCGGTCCCGGCCCCACCCATTGGACTTGGGTTTGGCTCACGCAAAAGGTGAGCCATACGCTGACACCAGGATGAGGTGCCGCACATGAACAAATTGGATTTGACCCGCATGAGGCATGCCACGCTCACTTGGTTTTAATTTGCACATGATACGCTGCACGATGTTCAGCACATACCTGTAACCAAGATTGCCGAAATTATAGTTGTGAAGGCGGGAGAATGAGACAGGCAAGAAGATGCTCTGCCGGTATGGGTATAAGAACCCGAGCCGACGGTTGAGGCGGTGTAGTGTTGATCAGTGATGAGGCTTCAACGTAAAGTCCCGAAACTCTCAGGATAGCTACCTGAGCTATTGATCTCAAGTGACCAAATATCCTCAGAAGCTGAGTGTTGTGTGGGACCGGGAACTCGAAAGCAAAAAGTGGATTATAGGATGGCTTCAGATGTAAATATACCAGTCTTACGTCTTTCTTTCCTTTTCCTATAAACGAAACACTACAGATCTCAGATCTAACAGAAGGCGTACAATTTTCATAGCGTGGGCTGTTCTGTTGCTCACTCTAAATAGTCTTCGATTGCGTATTCGCTCGGGAGCGATCCAGCTTGCGACCAGTGTCGGGCTAGGAAGATTAAATGTGGGCGCGAAAGGCCGCAATGCTATCACTGCCAGAGGTCATCCGTGCAGTGCCAGTTTTCCGGAAAGGGGAGAAAAAATAGCCAAGCTACGAGACTGTCAGTTCATCTCTTCTTCTTCCCTCATTAAAAACCAAACGAAGAACTAGAACTCATTGCGGTTGGACCAAGATCCAACAACTTTGGAAACGTCGAGAACCGGCTAGAACGAATTGAGGGAACGCTTTCCGGTTTGGCCGATAGTCTACTACGAATGGAGAGTTCGAAATCATCTCCGGGCAGCTCTTCGGATAAGACTGAGGATCCCAGAAGCATCCATGATTCTTTCAAAGATGACCTACAGGATCTGGAAAGTATCGGAGTACTTCATGGACAGGTTTTGCGAGACGTCAATGGCCATGAGCGTTACTTCAGGTCAATCTCATTAGCTTCGCTGATGTGGGAAGCTCATTGCATCGTTGATACCAGAAACGTATCAGCAAAAACTCCGTCCAATTCTCAATCCCTATCGGAGTCCTCGAGGCAATTGCTGGCATGTTGTAGTGACATCAGTGTACGCGATCAAGTCGACCTCTCCCACGACGGTCTACCGCTCGTCTTGCCGCCGAAATTTATTTTGGACGCTACGGTCGGGCCATTTTTTTGTGAGATCCATGGACTGATGCCGATTTTCAACAGACAGAATTTCGATGCGAAACTCGAGGCGATCTACGCAGGCAGGTCCACTGGGTCGGATCGTGCATGGACTATGTGTTTCAACAACATCGTCCTTCTGACATTGATGCCGAAAACCATCCAAAGCCAGAAACAACATACGCACATGGATGCAGGCCTTGTCAAATCCTTCCTTGAAAATTTGCGAAGAGGATACCAGCATCTTGATGAGTTTCTTCGGCCGACCCTTTGCAATGTTCAAGTGCTAATTACCATGGTAAGCTCGAAGTGACACTTAGCAGAAGACTCGATAGTCAGCTGTTGTCAGACAACATATGCTGACTGGTCCGCAGGTCTTAGTTGCGCAGGAGAACTTCCAGAGTAGTGTCAGTGCTTTCCTTCTGTCTCAGGCTTGTTCCTTGGCCAGGAGTATGGGGCTTCACCAGCAAAGGCTCGGAACGCCAGGACTAGAAGCTTGGCAACAAGAAGAACGAAGAAGCGTTTTTTGGTCATTGTACATTCTTGACACCACAACCTCTTTCACCAGAGAGAAGCCAAAGTATTTACCCTTGGCTGACTGTGACGTTGATCTACCGCCATCCAGCAATCCGATCGACATCTCTGGTGCGACGTTTACAGCAAAAGTTCGTCTGGCGGAGTTACAGGAAAATATATACCAGAGTCTGTATTCGGCAGAAGCCGCCCGATGCAGCTCATCGAAGCGGCGCAAAAAATTTGCGAAGCTCTCCGGGGACCTAGAACGACTAGGAACGACCTGTCTTAGTGAAATCACGAGCGGTCCGGGACAGGATGGATTGGAGCATTTCCAGAAAGAACTCGAATTCGCCTTCTGTACCAGTCGTATCTTACTTTATCGGTCCCGAAGGGAAAATCTTCATTCCCAAAGCGGTCTCGACGAAGCTGCAAGATGTCTGGACATCTTCTTAAGCCTTAGGGACGAGAAAGGTAGTGTCGGAGCTAATTCTGTCCTTCTCAGGTACGTGCTGTTTATCATTATCCCATTTCTTGAGTACACATCTGGCAAAAAACTTGAGCCAAGAGATGCTCTATAAACTTCCAGCAATACTTATTAACTGTAAGCAAAGGATTTTTGAGAATTACCCCTTCGTCGCATTCTTCCAGCTCTTTTGTTACGTACTGAACGAAACCTCTGCATGTGACGAAATCAAGATTTTGGATGAGGTTATAGTCGGCCTCCGCGACTTGCAAAGCCAAAAAAGTCCTTCTGCAAGATCCTGCTCGCCTTTGCCGATTGCTTGCGCTTTGATGGATACGATCGCGAGATTAAAAATGCAACATGACAACGCGGATCAAGATGTATTCAACGACTTCGATGATATCCGAGGAGTTAGTCGTAAGTCATGTCAATATACAGGTAGCTCAATTTTTCGGAAGAGCCTGCATTTTCTATCCACTGCGAACCTGCACTGACCTGTTTGCTAGCATCCCTACATACGAATGAGGCCTTCTCAAACTTGACAGAAGACTCTTTTCAAAACATGTTCGGCGATGGTAGCGGCAACATGACACCGCAAGATCTCGCTATGGCACAATCTCTGGACCCTTGGTATCCTATAAACACAAGCAATTTCATATAAAGCTGCATTTGGCTGCCCATAGTTTTCTCAAGACTGTCATTTCACATAGAAGAAAATTTTGGCCATCACGTTCCGTGCCGTTGCCATCCTCTGTCTGAACAATACGATAGCTACTAATTCAGTGCCGTTGCCCTATCTATCTAACAGTAAGATCACCAGTGAGCGTCATCCAATCCAAGGATACCACCACTGAAAAATCGAGAGGAAACGGGAGTCTCAGATCACACAATCACTTATCTGATGCACCAGGAGGACGTTGTTCCCGCATATCATATATTACGCTCTAGCTGCAACAGTCATGTTCAATCAGAATGCCTTATCACTCAAACCTGTGCTCACGCCTCCACTGCCAGCCAAGTCACTCGAGGCAACCTTGCCAATAACGATGGACTCAACTGGCATCGGTTCCTTACTTGGCTGTACTGGTGTGCCGTTGAGTAGGATTTCTCGGTCTGGCAGAAGAACGGTTCCTTCCACTATGCGTTTGATTTCGCCCACGCGTCTTGTGCCACGATACCTCGTATTCATAAAATTGTCCCAGAAAGTGAAAAAGAGGCCGTAGTTTGTCTAGCCATTTTTGTCAGACCTATCAAGAAATCTGGTCAAGCTGACCACGTTGCAAATACCTTAATACCCCACGGCTGATGATGTATGGTGTGATAAACCATCTCGCTACCGGTAAGGTGTCCCAACCAGATAATGGGATCCCATGGAAATCGGTAGCCACAATGGTCGTCGACGGTCTTCAGGGTCGAGACTGTGAAAAACACCGTCCTCTCGCGATGAGTCAGACCCAAGAGTTGGTAAGAGACCCAACCTCCCAAAGTATCGAGGAAAAATCCTTCTAATGGGTGGCTGTACAACGCCCCGAACGCGTAAGGTACATATAGCCGGTGATGCCTTGAATGAATATTACCTAGATGCCAGTCAGCTTCGCGACGTATATCCTTCCTGATAGAGTCTTTCGACCGCTTGTCGTGGAACTTCCCCATGCTCTTTCCAAGATTGCAGGACGGTGGGTGGGGAAATGTTCTTATGAATGAAAGACTGCCACTTACGATAAGCCCAGGAGTTTACGTGCCCAAACCAGTGAACCCAGAACTGCCAAGTATCATAAACTATGAATGCTGCCATTTGACGTGCCAAAAGGATCGCGAAATATAAGAAGCCTGAGATTATCGGACTCTCTCGCGCCGCCGGATTGTCGTTGATGAGCCACTTCATGAACCATGCCGTAAGGCCCAGAGGATCATCGAGTGGTGGCTCCATAGGTTCCCACCTAAGCGCAAGCAACCCCAAAGACATTTGTATCGCATGCTGCATCAGCACAGATGTGACCACTTCATACTTTGTTGCGATATTCCGCCTCTGCGCCTCCTCTTCCGGGATAAGTTTGTACCTCTGGAATAGCTTGAACTCATCAAAGGCGTGGAAGATCAAAGAATCCACCCAGAAAACCAGAGGCGGCGCAATCGTTGCAACCTCGGAATCTGTGAGAGCCCTAAGAGCTGGAAGAGAAATCATTGGGAAAGAAAACGTGAATTCGCTATCAGAAAGTCCCGATGGTGAGAAACTTCACGCACGGCCTGTCCCGGAGATACGAGGAACACTGGAGAACTTGCTAGAGGAATCTACCTAACACAACATACAGTCATATAGTGCGATTACAAGCTCAAAATGGCCAGGCTGACACCTCGGGCATGCCCCCAACGACCACCGTGGGCACGGACTGCGAGGCCGAGGCCGAGCCCTCCCCGGTTCCTCAGCCTGGATGCACGTTTCCCACGTGGTCTATCAGCCGGCTGCGGGTCGACATATGTTGGGTACATATTCTCTATAGGTCTTGCTTTATCTTCCGATCTCGCGTCGCATATCGTGCTTTCTACATTCCCGCTGCTGCAGCCCTATAAGTCTTATAACCTTTCCTCCACTACACCCTCAGACAGCAACATTTGATTACTCGCGACATTTCGCGAGATGGGGATTGCACCATTTAGTTCCGGCGAGGAATTGCTGGACCAAGTGATGAAGAACCAAGAGCTGAGAGCTCATTTGGTCAAAGACGAATCTCCTCTTCACTATCAATTGGAGTCAAAACTTGATGAACGGCGAAAGCAATTCAAAGTCCTAAGCACGAGATTCGCAATTCCGGGCTCCAAAGACTTCTCTTCCAACGATGTCCTGTCTCTTTCCTCTTCTGGTCTGCTCCGCAAAGCATGGGACGCAGAGATGGCCAAGTATCCCGGCATCCAGATTGGAAGCGGTGGATCACGACTCCTCGAAGGATCCCATCCCTACACGGAAGAACTCGAGCAGCGAATAGCTCACTTCCATGGAGCTGAAGGTGCCATGATCCTTAATTCCGGGTGCGAGGCCAACGTGGCGATCTTCACCACCCTCCCGGCCAAGGACGACGTGATTCTTCATGACGAGCTCGTACACGCTAGCATCCATGACGGTATGGCCTCTTCCAAGTGTAAAAACCAATTTCGCTTCGCACACAATGACCTCGACGACTTCACGGAGAAGTTGTTGAAAATCCGCGAGGACTTTCCCAGTGTGAAGGACTGCAAAAATAATCTCTATATATCGGTCGAAGCCATTTACAGCATGGATGGGGACATTACACCGCTCACGGAGATGGTACAGATTGCCAAAGAATTCTATCCACGTGGCAATGCCAACTTCATCGTTGATGAGGCTCATGCTACCGGCTTGCTGGGCCACCAGGGGTGCGGACTCGTGGGCATGTTGGGGCTTCACAAGGAGATTGCGATAAGGGTTCACACCTTCAGTAAAGCGTTGGCTTCTTATGGAGGTATGCCCTCACCGTACCCATCGCCTGTTGAAATATGCTATACATACTCGAAGAGAATTGTTCCAAAGTGTGTTCACATTTTGGCCGATTCGTCCACCAAACATCGCCCACTTTTCACCCGTTCCTTTTCATCACAGTCCATCTTGCACTTCGCTGACCATGTTTCGGCGCCAGGTGTCGTTCTGTGCAGCAGCACCGTCCGGAACTATCTCGTCAACTTCTCTCGATGCTTCATGTACACAGCTGCGCCGGCATTTTCTACAATGGCTGCCATCAAATGCGCATACGATCTTCTAGAATCTGACGAGTTGGTTGTCGTAAGCTGCCCATTAGCCCACTTCGTTCAAATGTCCAAGCGTTATCTAGCAATATGCTAACAGCTATGGACAGATGCAACACCGCATCCAATGGCTCGTCCGCCTCTTCTGCGTTAAAGTCCGCAGTCTCCCGCACTATCAGCGCGCCAAAGAAACCCAATACCTCACCATCCCCGTCGCGGAAGGCTTCGAGAAGAAACACCTGATGTCGCACATCGTCCCCCTCTGGTCGCCCGCCAGCGACGCTCTCTCAATCGGCCTCTTGATCAGCAAAATTACGGCTTATCCCGTCGCCTACCCAACGGTACCCAAGAATTCCAAGCGCGTGCGTCTGGTGTTCCACGCAGGCAATACCGAGGAGCATGTCAATTGTTTGGTTCAGGTGATTGGCCAGTGGCTTGAAGAGCGTTTCAAGGGCGATAGCATTGCGGGTGTTGAGGCTGGCTTTGCAGGTACGTGGGAGGATTATGGGAAGATTAAGGGGTTGAAGAAGGATGGGCCGGAGGTGAATGGTGTTGGCAACGATCACACGAAAGGTCACAGGAACGTCCATTTCGAGGATTCGGCGAAGAGTGACATGCATGGTATCATGAGTGGGGATACGGTTGGAAAGACTGTGGGTGCTACTATCGATGCTGCACATGGAAATGAGCACGGCATGGCAGTGTATACGACTGATTCGAGCGTTATTGACGAAGAGAAGTCAGCAGTTGAGGTCATGGCTCGCGCGATTCCTGTCGAGATTAACGGTGGCATCGAGACGTACTGAGCATGGCGACAGGATAACAGCTACGACGGGTGTTGGGCATATTGAAGTGGCAGGGAATTATATACGTTTGAAAAATGCTCCTCTCTCTTTGAACTACCTATTCCTTTGGTCTCGCTGTGTTTGTACTTCCTTGGTCGCATCAAGTTAGATTGAGTTTTCCAAAACCCTCTTGAATTGAAACGCGCTCCCACCTGAAGGCCGAAGGCCGGGATGTAGTCATCCTCCATGACGCATTGAGAAATCAGGCTAAGGGTTAGGCGGAGTGCGCACCTACTGCAGTGCGGACACAGAGAGGTCCTCGGCCGCGGTGCAGCACCCGAGCTTCTTACCTAGGCCTACTAACTCCGCGGCGCGACGATAGATCCATTTCTCCTTCGATATGCTAAATGTTTAGGGGCGATGGAAGCAACAGCAGAAGCAGGGGGAGCAGAAATAGTAGTTTTACGTGAAAAGCAGGGGTATACATGACCCATCCCAATCCACCACATTGCGTAGCGAAAGCAAACGCATTCAATAATCTATATATCTAGATAATTTAACAGAAGGAACTGCATGAAACCTTTCAAACGATGTGAAGATGATAAAAACCCTCATCGTTTTTGCATAAGGTAGGATTATATTTATTACAGTAAGATACAGTACTTTGTTACAGTATCTGATTTACCTTACTTACAGGAGGGTCTTAGTACGAGTACAGTAACCCGTCGGATGTCGAGCCTCGGCTAGGGTCAGGGCTGACCGAACCGTGCCAACCCAACAGCCTGACGGTCACGCTACCTACTGTATGTACATCTCAAGAATTTAACGACTCTCTAAGGTAACCATTAGCCTCAAGTCGTACGACTCACTGTCGATACGCAATTTGTTCTTTCGTTTTTGAAGCTGAGGAGAGTCAAAGCAGTTTCGTTCTGAGTTCAACCAGATTGGCGGGCTTGCTGATACTATAAGAGTTGGGGCAAATCAGGTACGAAAGCGACTCTTGATGCTGAAACCATCGACGTCTCGATAAGCGCGATAGCCTGGGCTTCTCTGCTTTCCCAATTCAGTTCCTTGAAATTTTGTTCGGTATCTTCTGCGGATCCAAACCAAAATGAGCACCTCAGAGGCAACGCCGAGACTGAGCTACTTTGACTATCCAGAGGCCAGGCGAGGGTTAGTGCCTTAATCCTCAACGGATATCGAATGCAAATACTGAATCAAGTCAGACCCGAAGTTCGATACAGCAATAACAAGAAGAGTAACCCTGCATTGAGAGGCTTGACCTTGGTAGTTGCTGCTTTCCTGTTCGTTGTCCTGCCTCCACCAGGGTTTATCCTATAGCTCCGTAACTCATTCGTGCAGGCTGGAGTGGCTAAGCTTCCTTCGAATTTTCATATGGCAGAATTCCGGATTTGGAGACTTGCGCAAAATTCGAAGGCATTTGGACGATTACGAGCCTCGATACGACCCAACGGTTATTCCCGTTGCCGACTCATCAGCTAGTGTCAATGCTGGAGATGTTCTTCATTCCAGCTCAGGCACTTCAATCTTGGAGAACCTGTCAAAGAAGAAGTACTACTCCGTAGCCGACTACCATGCCCTTTACCTCTCAGGTGATCTTACACCAACAGCTGTCGCGAGAGCTATACTTCCCTTGATCCGCCGGGATATTTCTCCACCCGGCGAGTACTCAATAGCATGGTGGGATAGTCGCGTCGATCTGGTTCTGGCCGCCGCTGAAGCCTCGACACTTCGGTACAAGGATAAGCGGCCAATCGGCATTCTCGATGGAGTTCCTACAGGTATCAAAGATGAGTACGACGTCGATGGCTACCGGACCTGTCTTGGCTCGAAGAATGACTACACCGCGGAGGCTGCTCGAGGCCAGTCCATAACTAGTTGGTGCGTGAAGCAGTTGCAAGCGGCTGGTGCTATCAATCTTGGAAAACTCTCAATGAACGAGTTTGGGTTAGGTAAGTACTCGCTTCCATCTTAATTACCTTATTCGTAAATTGTTCCTCTGAGACTTTTATTCTTCTCCCTCTTTACCGTCGTGTCAAAATATACCATCAGTCTGTATATCATGTCCCGCCAACCTATTCATTACCAAAATAGACACCTCGGGCAACAACCACATATACGGCACGCCCCCAAATCCTTTCAACCCCCAATACTACACTGGTGGCTCTTCAAGCGGGTGTGCCTACGCTGTTAGCACAGGCCTGATACCCATCGCGCTAGGCGGTGACGGCGGCGGCAGTATTCGAGTTCCAGCGGCGTTCTGTTCAACCTACGGTTTGAAGCCCTCGCACGGGCGACTCTCTCACAAACCAGGCGTCAACCACTCAAACACCTGCGCTGTCAACGCGGCTCTTGCTGCCGATATCATCTCCCTTACTGCTTTCTACCGCGTCGTTGGTGCCCCTGATCTCGCATGTTCCACCTCCTCACGCTTCCCACCTCTCTATCCCCTCGCATTTCCTCCCACGTTTCCGCCCCAGAGCAGCAATGGCAAAATTCTCGGCATCCCCGAACCTTGGTTCGCACGCTCCACCCCCACTATCCAGCGCCTCTGCCGCTCCCTACTCGACCGCCTCGTCTCCACCTACAACTACGCCCTCGTCCCCATCAGTATCCCCTTCCTTCCAGAAGGTCAATCCGCCCATGCCATGACCGTTCTCTCCGACGCCGCCACCGCACTACCATCTACTCACAACCTTACCCCTGCAAACAAAATCCTCATCGCTCTCGGCACCGTCACACCGTCTACAGACTACATCCTGGCGCAGAAGCTGCGGCAGCTGCTGATGCAGCATCTATCCCACTGTTGGAAACAACATCCGGGCATGATCATCGTGACGCCCACAACGCCCTGCGCGGGTTGGCCTATTGGACGGCCAGAGGTGGATTTGAAGTATGGCATTAGCGATGGGGATACGACGCAGTCGACAATGGAGTATGTGTGGATGGCGAACTTTCTGGGCGTGCCGGCTTTGTCGGTGCCAGTGGGGTTTGTGGGGGCTCAACGGGAAGAAGGGGCTGGGGAGGAAGCGGATGAGGGAGGTATACCGGTGGGGTTAATGGGGATGGGAGAGTGGGCGGAGGAGGAGGGCTTGTTGGAGTGGGGGGCGCATGCGGAGGCTGTAGGAGTGGATAGGAGACGCAGGCCGGGTATATGGGTGGATGTTGTCGAGAGGGCTAGGGTGGAGATGCAGCGTGCGGGAGATGGAGGGAACGGTGGTGAGATAGGTGCGCTGAGGAACAGGCGGTGAGTTTCTCAAAGTGCTCATTGCTCGATCTGGCCCAGCAGCAGAACAATGGTCTTTAAGACTAAGAGATGAATAGCTCAGTCCAGATTTAGTTCTTCCTCAGCTCTTTCCATCGACTAGTCTTTTGAAAATCTTTACTCTCGACACAAGTAAATTCATATAAACTCTTTCATTGAAATAATTGTGTACTTACAAGCATTACACAAAGGTTTTGAATTTTTTGAATTTACTATTCAGTCGATTTTTTCCATTCGAAAGAAATGTATCGGAATATTTTAAATGTATAAAGTGTAAAATGTGTGTTTAATGAAAAAGAAAGATTAAGACTTTCAACGTACAAGCTCAATAATATCTCTCTCTAATCTATCTTGTAACTTCCATTCCTGTCCTCAAAGGGGCATGCAGACTTCGAAACCTTCGTCTCCGCAGAACTTTTCCCTTTGTTCTCGAACAACTCTCTGTGCAGCGCCCTTGCGGCCCTCTGCCCCTCGACTTGTCTCACCACAAGGCTGATACTGCCTTTGACAGCCCCTTGCGAAATCATCTCGATGTTCACATCCTCTCCGGCAATCGCATTGCAACACCTTCCTATCAACCCGGCGTCATTCCTGAAAGCCAGGTCCGGGTCAGCATTTCTCTTTTAGGACAAGAGAATATGAACTGAAAAGACTAATTTTGAGAGCAAAGCTCGGGTAAAGAACAGTTTTAACTCCCGAAACGTGTCTTACCCACTCAGATGGGCTATATCAATCAGGAATCACGTGGGATCTGTACGTACCACATCTTTTCGCCCACAACGGATAGAATTGCATACCCCGATTCCACAGTAACGGCCTCGTGACGCAAGGACTTGAGCTCTGCGATTGCGGCACCGAGGTTACTGCTTGCTGGCAAAGCAAATGTGACGTTGACGATGGAGGTGGTGGTGAGGAGGGTGGGGAGGGCGTGGCGGGCGACGAGGGCGAAGAGGTCTTTAAAAAAGAGCGTCGGGGCTAGGCCCCGGTTAGAGGCGATGCTGATGAGCGTTATGTTTGAGCGGAGCGTGATAGCTGGGGGGTGGAGAGTGCTGATGGTAGCGGCCTTTTTTGGCGTTGCGGGAGAGGGCTCGATGATTGTGCCGATGGCGAGCGGGTCGTGAGTGCTGCAGAGGCGGATTCGAGCGCCAGTCTGCTGCGCGCGCGTCAGGATCAGCAGGTGCAGCAGGTGAGGGGTGTTTTGCAGCAGTTCATGGGCTTCGGCGCAGGTGAGGCTGGGGACTGGCTTGGCGGGGGGGACTTGGGTGGGCGGGGCGGTGTAGAAAGTGGCGGTTTGGGTCCAAATGGTGATTGTGGAGGGTGTGTGGGTTCTGGTCAGTAGGAGGGAGGCGCAGATGTTGCTGTAGCGGGGCCCGAAGGTCGAGAAGGCGCGGCCTGAGGTCATGGTTATGTAGCCTGTTTTTGGTATTAGCTGGACCTACGAAGCGATGGGGGATACGAGGGTTTTGCCAGAGACTACGGCGATGCGTGATTGACTCCTGCGCAGACGATGGGTCATGTGTGTAGCAAGCAAGTCGGGTGGCTCGTCTGCGCTTGGGCTGTAGTATTCATTTAGGGGAGGTGCAGCGTCGAAGCTGCAGTAGTCGGCTGGCATGTTCTTTGTTGGGCAGGGTTGTCAGGAAGATCGAGCTTGCGACTAGGTCATGGATTTATCTGACGCACCTGTTCTTGAAGCATGGCGAGCACACAGTGGCAAGCTGAGCGCGCAACAGCGGCAACGATTTGACTGTGTGCAAAGGACATGGCATCTTCCACGAGCTGATATATCTATAGGGCCGTTAGATCAAGTGCAACTGAAAGAGAGCAAGCCATTCGTGAAGACTTGGAGTCTTTTGTTCTATGAGAGAGGTCGTTTCCTTGTGAAGTGGAACCCGGGAAATAGTCACCTTGCCAGCTCCGATGTCTTCTTTCAACCGGTCGATGCTGTTGGTCAGCTCGGCAGATTTGAGCATTCGCAGAGCGGGCGATTCGAGTTCCCTGATGAGACCCCAGCAGTGATGGAAGACAAGGTTGATAACCCTATGAACGGTTTCCATGTTCGAACTGGTAGAAGACGCAGAGCACGCGACTCGCAGTCTTTCCAGCTGGTTAGCTAGCGCAAAGATGACGTCTGTGATCGCTAAAAGATCTCATCGCCGGATAACATTGATGTTTCTTACTGCTGAAGGATGCCATCATGGAAGCAACTGTCGTCTGAGCCACAGACGAGAATGATCTTCCGCGGGTTTCTGTATTATCAGGAATATCGTTTAGCCATCCAGCTCCCATGTCTTCAGCCACGCTGATAAAGAGAAATGGCAGACTGAATCAAAGGAGAGAGAGACTTCACAATCTCCGTCAGAACACCCCTTAGAAGTTCCGCTTTTAGGCAATCGCTTATATCGTGCACAACGACGGAATCGGAATCTTTAGGGTTGGGGCTTGGCTTGGGTTTAGACGACATTTCGCGGTTATTGTTATATTTGTGCTGTGCTCTGATATTCTATTCAACATCCTATTTGAAGATGGCAGAAAGTTACGACATTCATCTGCCCCGAGACTTGGGTTGCACCTCGCTCCAATCGGTCTTCTTCGCCTTTGTGTGCTTCCCAGCGTGGTGAAGGACCTGCAGGAACGAGACTTGCTCTGCTCCAACGTCCCCACTTTTGGCTGGCGAGACATGCGAGAAAAATTCCGCAATCAGCATCAAGGATCTACTATTATGAATCTGCCTCCGTTGAGTTTCTTCTCGCTTTCAATGCCGCTGTTATTGGCCCAGGCATGGACGGACCCTCAGCTCGGCCTCGGTGCCGAACCCGATGGCTTTGCTTGACGTCTCCACGACCTCTTGATTTACAGGACATTGCGGCAACCGTCGTGCGAGGCGTGACTGACACCGTGCGAGAGACGGGTCACAATGCTGAGCGAGCAATGGTGGTGTCATTTGGATGCTGTTGGAAATTAGGCTCCCAATACATGTGAACTGCTCGCAATATGTCTAATGCTCTCTGAGTCTCAATGAACTATATTTCACGTTCACTGATCCTACTTGTGCTTTTGAAAGTACTGGAGAAAATCAAAATTCCGCTTCCCAACATTGATTTAGACGTCATGATCAACGACACGATCTTCGGTTCCGAAAGCAGACCAGAAATGCGGTTGTTTAGCTGGTGGTTAAACGACGGTCAGGCAGCTGCTATCGTACCCGTCATCACTTACTGGTCGCTGTGTGTTTTGTTCGAGACTATCGAATACTTTGGCCTTTTCAAAAAATTTAAGATCTACCTCACGAAGGAAGAGCAGAAGAAAAATATAGCACTCAAGAGCCAAGTAATCAGATATGTTATGATTCAGCAAACCATACAGATGATATTCGTCTTGATCATGACAAGCTGGGAAAATTCAGACCCAATCCCGGATGACGCTTTCGAACAGACTCTTTATTTTCGGATGCTCTTGAAAGGCTCTCAGGCTCTGCAACCCATTGAAGTTATCTTTCTGTCCTGATGTCTTCGACTAATCTACCTAGCGGTACGTCAATTTGCGGCTTTTTTTGTATATGACGCCTGGTCATATTTTGTCCATTATGTCGAGCATAACAACGCGTATATATACAGTAAGTATTTCAGGATGAGAGAGTAAGGTCCAGCTTGACTGGAGGCTATCGGCAAGCGAAGGTGGCTAGCCGGCTTGGCTCGGCCAATGCCGGCCGCTAGAGAACAAGGAGATTAAGCAGGGAAAAGGGGATAAATAGGCCGTTTCCCCTTCTGTTTCCCCCATCATCTCTTCCTGTTTCTCCATCCCTTAGGATTCAGCCAGAAACGCGCTTTTGCACCTGCTACCCACTTTGCTACCCACTTTGCTATTCACTTTGCTACCAACTTTGCTACTCACTTGCCATTCACATCGCTACCCACTGCTGCCACTGCTACCCACTGCTGCCACTGCTACCCACTGCTGCCATCGCTACTCACTGCTATCACCGCTACCCACTGCTGCCATCGCTACCAACTGCTGCCACCGCTACCCACTGCTGCCATCGCTATCCACTGCTGCCACCGCTATCCACTGCTGCCACTGCTACCCCATTTGCTTCACCACTGTCATCACTGCCGATGGTCGCTTCTACTCGCCGTCAGAGCCGCGTCAACGCCGACGTCGCTCTCTCTTTTCTCATGTGTTTCGCTCTCGCTCGTCTGCATCATCATCATCACTCTCGTTGAATTCATCTGTCTCTTCAAATTCTCTCTCTTCGAATGTTCTCTTGAAAGAAATTGACTCAAAACAAATCATTGAAACATCAACTACTTTCGTCATGCAACAGAGAATTAAAGACATTCATTAAGTGAATATGAAACGCAAGCTGAAACAGAAGCTTCAACGACTAAAAGCTCAGAGTACAACGCTGAATCAGTCGAAAAATAACTCAGTGATAGAGAATGTTATCAGTCAAATGTCAGATACTATTCTCTCAAGTGACTCTTGCATTCAAACAATGATATTTTGCTACTTCTTTATTGATATCACTCAACTGATTCTCATCTTCAAAAATGAATTTCAAGCTGTCAATATCTTCAAGCTGATCAATGATCATATATTAAATTCAATCAACAAGCAAGATCTGCAATTGTTACAAATCAATAAACTTTAAGTTCATGATGATAACATCATTTAACAGAATCTCAAAAGCATGATTTTCTTTCTATGTTATTTAGAAGTATATAATTAATGTTTCATTAAGATGATCAATGATCAATTAAAACATTCTTTACAAGCAAGCTTAGCTTAATACATTGATTATTTGCAAAAGCTTCATCTGCATTACATTTTTGAATTTCTATGAATCTTTTACTTTTACTTTCATGAGATTTACATGATAAAAAAAGTCAATGATTCAAATGAATGATACAATGCTGAAGATGAACTTGTTGATCAAGCATTGATAAAGAAAACATCTGCTATTGCTTTTCAGACAAAATATCAGAGTCAAAGAATCAAAAAACAGTTTTATGATTTCAAACTTGAAGAAACAAGCACAGAGTTCTCAGTATGCAACAAGTTCAATAACAACAGCTGCATTTATTTTAATTGCACATATTAATATATTTGCAATGAATATAATGAGACTTATGCTGCTATCAATTGCAAAACATTGAATTCAAACAATCAATCAATTATTAAAAGAAAGTGACATCAAATTTTCATCTTGCTGATATTAATATTGAAATTCTTTTCATATCAGCTTATGAAGATTGACAAGATTTCTCTAGCGCGCAGAGACTTTCTAGATGCAAGCGCATGATAAACACAGCTAGTTGAACATTCTGATCATAGATATATTCAAACATTGCTATTTATCATTAAACATGAAGCTAAAATTGAATATTGAGATCTCAATTAACTGATTTTGAGTAAGAATCTTTTTTCAACAATTGAAGCTTCAGATACTCTTCAGATCGATTTGATGCAGCAAGTTCATTGTAATCAACTAATTAAGATTCAACATGTTTCTTATCACTTTATATTCTCATCATTGAGACTAGTATCAAAGAGAAACAATTGTTAATGTTGAATACATCATTTATCGTATTTGAAAGAAAAGTTAGTCAACTGCTTCATTTTCAAGAATTGAGAATCAATTGAATATTTCATCTTTGATCAAGTAATCATTACTTTATGTGATGTTGATTGAAATGCAGTTCTTATTAAAAAAGATTTGATCGATGTTTTTTATCATATGTTGATAGCAACATCAGATCATTGACTGCTTGATTTCTTCTGAAAAGATAAGTATTAAATAAATTACTTTCTTTTCTTCAATTTATGCACATTATCATATTTGTTTGATCTTTTCGCTAAAGATCTTTGCTGAATGCTCATAATCATTTTGCAATGAGACTCAATAATACACTATCTGAATGACTTTCTAGTCATACAAGTGAACATGATCAAAGCTCATAAATATGAAAGCAATTTCAATGATCTGTGCATTTAATTAAAATTTAGCATTAATCTTAAAAAGAATTTTATCAACATCACGTGCATCTTTTTAAACATTGAGCTTGACTTAATTAATATGATAGCTCATTTATTATTTGACAAGCATCAGAAGACAATTCAGCTCATCAATAATATGCTTATAAAAAGTTCTTTATCATACAAAAAGTTATAAATGCTATTAAACTTTCTGTCATTTGCTGCAAAAATCATAGTTTCTGAAAAAGTCTTTTTCAAATGACTGTTCAATGATTTAATTGTCATCAAATCACATAAGCAATGCATTAATTATTTAATGTGACAAGATTTACTATGATGAAAAATGTTTCTTTCAAAGTGAAATGATGTATGTTTACTTTGCAAACATGAATTCAAATATTCTTTATATTTCTGAATCAACGCTTCAAATTTACATGACATAAAAAGTTATTATCTGCATCATTTCAATCTATCATCAGCTGCTAGTTAAACATTTTCTAATCAATTTAACACATGCTTGAGTGACAAGCATATCAATCTCAAAGAAATGATGATAGTGCTTCAAGCTTTGACAGCATGATTTTTCGTTTTTGCAAAATGCAATCTCACTATATATGATGACAATGTAGCTGTTGTCATCGACATTAACAAGATCTTCATATGCAAAGAGACAATGCTGCATTTGCGATGAATAGTCTTGTTGATAACTGTGCATGATATTGTTATGAGTCTGCATAGAGTGAATCATATGAGTGTATTCTAACTAGAAGTTCAAAGCTGAAGAAGAAAGAAGATGCAACACGTTGTGAGTTTTACTCACGAAGACACGCTAGATCGCTAGCATGTCAACATCAGCTCTATACTAGTTTATGATAGTCTGACATGATTTATGTTAGACTAACTTGAAGTGCACGCTCGCAACATTATTCTCTCTCTTCATCTAGCAATGTTCTCATTGCTGCAGTTCAATCGATGTTTCTTAAGTCAATTTCTATCTTGACTTGTTCAAATATCGTTCATAAAAGTCATTTACAATCTTTAAGCATTCTTTGAATTTACTTTCATCAACGTTGTATCAATATAAATCGACGTTGTATTCTTTTTAATTAACATGATATTGTAGTCATTTGTCTCATTCGTAGTGTCTGAAGTTCAGTATGTTCTTCACTTTTCATTCATCTTCGTCTTTAATTACTATAGAATCAAACAACTCATTTCATTGTTCTTTTAAAGCGTCTTTTGAATTTAGTTGCAGCAGATTTGACACAAACTTCGAATGAATCTTCATAGTCAACGACAGTTTCAGTCGATATATATGTTCAATCTTGATCAGAATCTTGAAGAATTCTAGCATTTTATCGTTTAGTTTCTTTGATGATCTTGAGATCATGATGTTTCTTGAGTTCAGAAACATCATGTCATCTATCTTGTAAATCATTTCTTTTCAATGCTTATTAATCTATTTCTTTATTGTGACTCTGACTCTTGCTAATGCTTGCTTGATCAATGCTAGTGATTATTTCATGTGTTCAAATATATTCTTCGCTTTGCTTGCTTCAATTCTAGCTTGAGTGATCTCATATTCAGTTGAATTCAAATCAAAGCTCATACGAGAGTGAAAGTCTTTATTCAGAAAGAACGCTGACTGTTTAATTGATGACGAAATAGCATTGTTATTGACGAATTCAGTCATAAATAATCAGGCGAATCAATCATCTTGCATGTATGAGCAATAGCTTCGTAGATATCATTTCACATTCTGATTCGCTCTTTCTGTTTAATCATTGATCTGCAAATGATAGTCTGTAAATAGTTTCATCTTGATATCAAGTCTCAAGCATAGAAACTTTCAGACAATCAATATGAATTATAAATCACGATCAAACACTATTGATCTTGATAGTTCATGAGTTCTGAAGACTCATATCAACAGTAGCTTGACTGTTTGTTCTGCGAAGATTTCTTCATCATCTGATCAACACGATATATAATGTTGTTTCTTAGACAATCGATCTATGACTGTCAGAATCACGTTGTTTTCATCACTTTCTGATAAATTGATAATGAAGTCTAATGATATGTTCTGTCATCGCTGCTTAAATATGAGTAATGACTTCAGCAGTTTATTGATTCGATCTCTCGATGCTTTTGATTTACGATAAACGTAACAGTTTTGAATGTAGCACTTGATCATCTGATCAGTTCTTTGATGATCATGAAGTACTTCAAATTTAGATGATCAATGAAGATCTTGATTGAAATATTCGTACATTTCAATTTGAGACGTCGATGTTTCAAACAGCGAATAATGATCAACAGTTCTTTGTCATAAATCTCGTAGTTGCATTCTGCAAGAATCATGTTCTTGTTATAAAAGATCACTGAATGTAGAATGTCTTCATCATCATACTGAGATAATACTTCGTCGTTCACATAGTTCAAGAAGTTTGTTTTCAGAATAGCTTCTCTGTTCGAGTCAAAATGCTTCAGAATGAGAACTGTTATCATCTGTTGCTTTAGTTCTTCAAAGATTGTCTGACAGATCTCTGTTCATTCAAAGAAATGATCTTTTCAAATCAGCTTTATCATGAGTTGAATGATCTTTGAGAAGTTCTTTATGAATCATTGATAGAAATTGCAGAAGTCAATGAAGATCTGTGTCAGAATCGTGCCTAAATGATACAATCAATGAAGATCAGAATTGATAGTGCTTGATCTTTAGAAATAGTTATAACTGAATATTAAGAATACAGAAGAAAATTGATACAAAAACTTCTATTTATGTAATGTTTAAAGACTGCGCTAGACTTGAAAGAAATGTGTTTGTGACATGAGAAGAATGTGATGTAGATAAACAAGATGTTGATGAAAGAAAAGAATGTTGAGAAAGAAAAAGAATGTTGAGTCATATTTGAGTCATATCTGAGTCAAACCTGACTAGCTCGCTGATTAGTTCTAATCATTACGCAGAGAACTTGCTAGCGTTCACTGCAAATTGATTAAAGCTTCAGTCTTGTTCAGTCTTGATACGCTCGTAATATTATCTCTCTCTTTGAAAATTCATGTTTGCATGAATGTAACTCATTTTGCTTGCTTTCTTATTGAGTTATTTTGATACTAGCGTGACTTTCTTGTTGAGTTATTTCGGTACTAGCGTAACTTTCTTGAGTATAGCACATGAAATTTGTTCAAAACTTTCTTAAAGTTATTGAATTCATCTTTATCAACATAGTATCATTCATCGTTTCTATCTAAGTCTTTTCATTTGATCTTGTACTGTAATTGATCTCGATAGCATCTGAAGTTCAGAATGTTATTTATCTTTCAATGTTCATCATCATTGTCATTAATAATGATGAGTCTGAAGAATTCTGCATGCTGTTCTGATAAAGAGTCTTCTGAATATGATCGCAGTAGCTTTGAGCTGAACATTGAATGCAGATGCTTCATGCTGATTGATAAACGAAGATGATAAAAAACTTTCGCTTTGACAGTGATTTGTGTTACGAGCGTACCAAGGCTGAACAAGGCTAAAGCCCTAATCAATTCGCAGTGAACGCTAGCGAGTTCTCTGCGTAATGATTAGGGCTAACCAGCGAGCTAGCCAGATATGGCTCAGATATGGCTCAACATCCTTTTCCTTTCCCAACACCCTTTTCTTTCACCAACACCTTGTTCACCTACATCACATCCTTCCCGTGTCACAAACACATCCCTTTCGAGCCTAGCGCAGCCTCTGAACATTACATAAATAGAAGCTCTTGTATCAACCTTCTTCTGTATTCTTAATATTCAGTTATAGCTACCTCTAAAGATCAAGCACTATTCAACCCTGACTTCCGCTGGTTGACTCACCTAGGCACGGTCCTGACATTATATTAAGAATCCGTTAACCACACGATACTGGTCTCATTACCCATTCAACATACTCGTACAGACAGAACGAGTCTAAAGAAATCCGTTTACCTGGTGATCGACGCAATCGAAAGATTGAACAACACTAGGAAGTTTGATAGGATCAACGGCGAGGCTGTTTGGATCGCTAGACAACTTACCGCTCACTAAGTACGCACAGTTCGAACCGATCAAGAGAATCAACCCATTCTCGTGAAACAGACGAGTGAAAATAAGCTGTTCAACCCGATTAAGAGAATCGACGATAAAGAACCTTCGTGAATTGCTCAAGAATCAAATCAACCAACAAACAAATCTCATCTTCTTTGTTGAAGATTAAACATCACCCTATACGCCTTCCTTCTTCAACCGCCGAGCATCGTCATCCGTTCGGCCCCCTTTTCAAACAAACCTCACCATGCCTAGCCGTCCGCCTACTGAAGAGCGTTCCGAAGAATTCCGAAATCGTTTCTCTCAAACCTCTGATGCTGGTTCATCGGAACCCTCTAGTGCTGAATCATTCATCAGTGAAGACGACGAGTCATCTGCTGAAACAGTAATACCCCCTGTTTCTATCGAAAACTGAAAGGCTCGATGCATGGTCCTCGACAGAGAAACGGACCGACTCAACAAGCTGAGTAACCAACGAGACGACGAAATCAAAGAGTTGAAGGCTAGGCTTCAAACTAAAGAAACCACTTCTTCTGATTCCACCTACTCTGAGCGTTCTAGATCTCAGAAAATACCTGATTCTTCCTGGTTTACTGACGGAAAGAATTCTACTTGGGAAAACTGATACGGCAAAATTCAGGATAAACTAGAGATCAACGCCGACCTCTTTCCAAATGAACGGGCCAAACTGAGCTATGTACATTTCAGATTATCCGGTGACGCAGCTGATGCCGCCCAATCTAGACGCAAACGTGGCTGTGCCAATCCCTATAAGATCGCCGATGATCTTTTGGAAGAACTAGCTGAGTTGTTCAATGATTCAGATAAGGAAGTCAACTTTCGTAGGGAATACTACAACTTGGTTCAAGGATCAAAGAAGTTCAGCGAGTTCTACACTCAGTTTCAACGGTTATCTTCCTATCTGAAGTATCACGAAAAGCAACTGATCGCCGATCTGAAAGATAAAATAAACCCTCGTCTTCGATTCGTTTGAATAGGTCAATTAGTTCAACCTGGTTCCCTCAAAGAGATTCGTTCCTACCTGATTCGTTTGAATAATGATCAGCGAGCCATTCGGGAAATCAAGGACAAAGCCAACCTCACCAAACGCGTCGACGACCTGTCAAAGATCACCTTTCATAGAGCTGTTGTTACTCAGCCAGTCGATCATTCAAAACCTGACCATCTAAAGCCGCGCGGCGCGGTTTTAACTAGCGCCAAGGAAGCAGACGTTCTAGCCGGAACCTGTTTCATATGTCATAAATCAGGCCATAGCTCTAGAGAGTGTCCCGACCGACCTACTAGGATCAATGCAGTGAACGATGAATATGATCGCTTCGATTTCGATTCGGATTCCGATTCAAAAAACTAGCCACCTCTTCAAAAGTCATCGAAGGGGTAGAGGTTATATCTTTGTGCAAACTAGATGAAATTCTACCGGAAGAAAATTACTTTGAAAAGCCGTTTCTAATTGATGCTCATCTCACCTCGCAGAATCAATCCTTCAGCCTTCGTCCGCTAATAGACAGTGGTTCAGCCGCTCATACGCTCATACACGCTAACCTAGTCAATAGAGTATGCGAGAAACTAGAAATTCAACCTATACCTCTGGCAAAAGAGAAGCTAATAAGAGGTTATCATGAGAAGATATCTAAGAAGGTCATCACTCATAAAATCCTACCCAACCTCATCATCGAAAGTCATAAGGAACTGACTGTACCAATGCTGATAGCTGATATCGATCACCATGAAGTCATATTGAGTAAGCTCTGAATGAACAAAAACGGAATATTATTGAATATGCGGAACGACGTCATTGTTTTTCCGGATCAATTAAATACTCCTATTTCGGTTTTTCCGGTCCCCCCCAATTCAAAGCACCCAAGTTGGTCGCGGTCAACTTCGCCCTCTTCTACCATTCAGACTAAGGCCTCTATTATGCTCAAACGACCTGTTTCAACTACGGCTAAGGAAGAATCATTCTCGATTCGAAGCATAGATGCAGCTTCGTTCAAAACTCTACTGAATCGGTCAAAGAAGAACCAGACTGAAGTCTTTGCCCTATTCATGACTGATATTGATAGAGAAATCGCGTACAATACTCAGTGCGATTTGAACGCCCTAAACGTCTCTTCAATCGATGAAACGGCTCAGGATTTGAAAGATATTAAAGCAAAGCTGCCACCGGAATATCATGAGTTCCTAGATGTTTTTGATCGAGCTCAATCGAATAAACTGCCCCCTCATCGCTCCTACGACCATAAAATCGAGCTCACCAGTGATTCAACGCCCCCTCGCTGCCGAGCCTATCGAATGTTCTCTGCCAAACTTCTGAAGGTAAAGGAGTACTTAAACGAGAACCTGTCGAAGGGATTCATCACTTCTAGCCAGGCCCCCTATTTCTTCCCCGTTCTATTCGCCCTCAAAGCAAATGAAGACCTTCGGTTCTGCGTGAACTATCGAAAGCTAAATGTCATTTCCAAAAGAAATAGGTATTCTCTACCGCTGATAGACGAGATCATTGAAAAGATAGTGAGTTGCAAGCATCTGACGAGATTGAATATCATATCAGCGTTCAACAAACTTCGAATGCATCTCGATAGCGAGGATTACACCACTTTTATCACTGCTTTAGGAGCATATAAATATAAGGTGCTATTCTTCGGACTGACTAACGGACCGGCCTCATTTCAGCAATATATGAATGACGTTCTATGAGACTTTCTGAACGACTTTTGCCAAGCCTATCTAGATGACATTCTCATCTATAGCAAAACGAAAAAGGAACATAGGGATCACGTCAAACTAGTATTGGGCCGACTACGCGAAGCTGAACTGCAGGTGAATATTCGAAAGTGCGAATTCGATGTAGAAGAGACTGTCTTTCTAGAAGTCATCGTATCAGGACTAGGCCTTCGTATGAACCTCAGCAAAGTGACAGCCATAGTCAGCTGAATCACTCCGACCAACCTAAGAGAAATTCAGGGCTTCGTGAGATTTGTTAACTTCTACCGCCGTTTCATTAAGAACTTCTCGAAGCTAGTCAAACCGTTCACTCAGCTGACTAGAAAGAACACGCCTTTTGTTTGAAACGATGCCTGTGTTCAAGCCTTTGACAATCTAAAGAAACAAGTCAGCTCGGCCCCAGTACTTCGTCACTTCGACCTCAAACGACAAGCTATTCTGAAGATCGATGCTTCGAACTATGTAAAAGGTGAAATACTATCTCAGTACGATGACGAGGGAGTTCTTCATTCGATGGTCTTCTACAGCAAAAGCATGATTCCCGCTGAAATCAATTACCACATCTATGACAAGGAATTGCTAGCCATTATCCGATGCTTCGAACACTGGCGACCCGAGCTGAAATGCACTGAACTACCCATTCAGATGTTCATCGATCATCAGGCTTTGAAGATCTTCATGGAAAACAAACAGTTGAGTCGACGACAAGCCAACTACCTGGACGTTCTATCGAAGTTCAACTTTCAGATCATCTTTAGGTCAGGCAAAACGAACACTAAAGCCGATGCTCTAACCAGAATGCCCCTAGCGGACGCCTCTGAACCAGCCCAGCGTCTTGAAGATCGTTTTCAAACTATTCTGACCCCCGATAGAGTCGATGTTCTACCTGTTGAACCGGAAGCAAATCTCTATCAACGAGTACGTATGGCCAACCAAACTGATGAGCTCTGCAGCG
>JAABUR0100002029.1_pt1 | contig 33016 bp, 30 predicted proteins | sample 5560091 | NCBI WGS metagenome assembly JAABUR01 (sample SAMN10711879, study PRJNA513375) | rock metagenome | isolation source: Antarctica rocks | place: Antarctica: Victoria Land, University Valley sud
GATAAATAGAGATGAATCACGTCACAAGAATGCTGACACTTAGTTATTTTGAAGTCTTCACATAAGAAGCTATCTTCACAAAAACGAGACAAGTATACTCAGCAGTAATGAGATCAGAAATTGCATTTGAAGCGTCAGTCTGACATCAGCGCGACAAGAAAGATGAATTATTGAACAAAGAATGCAGATTAAAAACACTTTAAAATCAGATTCTGTGTTACGTAGTAAAAGCATTTAAAAGAGTAAACATTAAAACTCTAAAAACAGAAACATACATGAGTTTATTACATGTTCATCTGAACATGTTACAAAACAAGATCACGTTACACAGTTGAGTCAATGATCGAACGTAAGAAATCAGACAAGTATGCAAACTAATACGCGTTTATTTAACGAAAGTTAATCACGTCATTTCTCACTTACTTTGTGATGATCAGATTTACTAAATAAATAAATGAAATCTATAAAAGTGATATGACAATGTGATATTCTAAGCAGACACAAAATGAGTATATATTATGATAGAGTTAATTATTAAGAAGCTCTTAATAACTCAAGAGAATCAATCAACTATAGAGAGTTTGTCAAGCATTGTCAAGTTGAGCATGACATAACTCATGACATATTAAGTCGAAGATATGACGTAGTCTAAATGATGTCTTGACAAAGTCATAAAGTTTCAAAGTTAACTCAGATCTGATCTTCAATTCAGTCTCTGATTTAATCTTTATATGTCAATTCATCATGACAATTGTTTTCTTTTCTAAGTGAGTTCATTCTTAATCTCAATAATTAATGTTTTTGTTTACTCTGATAAACAATGACGTGCACTCATTAATTCACTCTAGAAGCTCTTGATAAAAATCTTCAAATCTTTGTAAGAAAACAAGAAAAAGAGAAACTTTTGATTGAATGATGATTTGTCTTCAATTATAATGTGTATAGATGACATTATAAATAGTATATATGATGTGTAATTGATGTAAATGATAGCAATAATGACGTGTAAATAGCATATAAGCATTGTTTATCTTTTGAGTAAATAATGTTGTTGAGACGATAAAGTGTAAACAAGAATGAATAATAATTATTGATTTATTTATTGCTCTTTCAGTTTTTCTCAACTTCTCATTTTCTTCAACTTCATCTTTTTTCAATCATGATTATATTTTTATCATTGTGTAATTACTTTTGACAAACTTTGAGTATATCTGTATAGTAAGAGTAAGAGATCTAGATCATGAGTCGTGAATGCGCAGTAACGCTTAAAGAAAGTTGTAAGATGATGAAGTCAACTGATGATTGAATCAAAATTATTACAAAAGTAAGTGATGTCACAACTTGAAGTTTCACGACTATTACTGTGACTAACAGTATTATAAGTCTGCTCAAAAGACATCAATCAGATGTAATGATCATGATGCTGCTGATGCTGAATCACTCATGATGATGTAAATGTCATCAAATTTTGATTGAGAACTCATTGCTTCTACTATTTAAACTTTCAAGTATGTCTCAGTTATTGAAGAAAAAACTCAAAAGATGATGAAGAAAGAAATGATTGTTGATGCTTCATTGATGATCTTGTCAAATTCACTGACTTCGCAAAATTGAAGAACAATGATAAAATTCACTTATTTCACTTCTTGATGTCATTATTGATGCTTTTCAGCTGTCAATTGTGAGAATAAGCAAAAGAAGTGCTGCTGATTTTAAAATTCTAGATAGAATAATTTGTATAAAGTGTGCTCAAGTTCTACACATCGAGAATAGAACATTACTATGTGATGTTGTCTTTCAAAGAAAGACAATGTACAAGAAGTGTGCTCGCTGTGCAAATAATGAGAATTTCTGTATTGCAATGAGTATACTTATCTGATATGTTTGCTAAACACTCATGATTCAATATCTAAATTCTTGACATCTGCATTTTGACTGTCAATGAATTCTTTCATCTGCAGAATATTCATGATAGTGCGATTAAGAATGAAGAAGAGAATGTTGTTCTAAAGACATTCACTGCTCATTAGAAAATTCTTTACAAGAAGTTAATAACAACAACTTGTGTAAAGAGTTATCTTGAGAGAACTCACAAACTCAAGTCTTTAAAGATTCAAAAGCTCATTCTCAAAGAGATGATGATTATCAATGACATTATTAAAGAAATTCTAAATGTAAAGCACTTTGCAATATGTTTAATCTTAATTATATATTATTTTGTCAGCAATTCTAATTGTTCTGATATATTTTAGCACAATCTGTTGTCTTTTGAATCTCTGTCTTCACGTCTCAATGTAAATCTGACAATGAAAAAGAAGAAGAAGTTTGCAATCTTGTCTTGTGTGAAAGATGTTTAATGAAGTGATGATTGCATAATGTTTGTTGTATCATGATGATTACGCTCTCTTGTTGAGCGCGTTTGAGCATCTTTGCGCTTTTTTCTTCTGTCTATTGATTTACATATGTGATCATCTCATTAAAGAGCGAAACTATCATAATACAGTGATTCTTCTTTTCTAATAATGAGTTTATGCTTGAAAGTGAGTGATTATGCTTTTCACTCATGTTTCAGTCTTGTTTCGAAAGCTTTTATAAGCTTCAAGACATCTTTTATATCTTCACTTAATATTCATTGATCATATTCAATGAAATATTCTTTTCATTGTATCTTATAATATAAGATTCTTTTTCTTTTTCACTTTTGTAAAATCTTTTCTATCTTTCATTCTTACTCATCATCAATAAGCTTAAGTACGAGATAATTGAGTATAGAGTCATTGTTTAGTCTACAATTATATGACTTTAAAAGAGATACATGAAAGACAGAATGAACTTTATAAATGATTGAAAGATCAAGACAATACATCTGCTTGTTTATGAGTTTTTATATATGAAAGAATTCTATCATTTTATTTGATAACTTCTTACTCAACTTCTTCTGCTTCAGATTTTTTGCTGATAGCATGATTAAATTATTGACATTAAAGAATTTAAACTTATGTTTTCAATTATAGTACTTTGTTTGAGCATTGATTGCGTTTTATCATCATTGCATCAACGTGTTTTGCACGTCTTGCAGCATTTCAACGCGTTCTTTTACTGCTGACATTTCTTCTTTCATAGCATCATTCTTAATGTGTATGTCAAAGATTGACTTGTAATCATACATGACTTTAAAGAAACTACAGCTCAATGAAGAGTGCTTCATTTGATGATACATGAACTCGACTATGAGTAAAAGCATAGCTCAGTCATCTTGCTTTTCTGAACAATATACTTGTAGATAATGTTTCAGCATTTGATTCTGTTGTTCTGTCTGATTATCTGTTTACAAATGAAAGATGATGCTTAATCATTATTTCATCTTTGCATGATAGCAGATCTCTGATCAAAATGCATTGATAAATAAACTATCTTTATTAATAATTATATCATTTGATATCTCATATTTTAAAGCAATCTGCTCAAAGAACAACTCTGTTAACTCTACGACAGTCAAAGTCTTCTTTATAGACAAATAATGTATCATCTTTATGTAATGATCAATTATCATGAAAATCAAGTCATACATGACTTCTTTTCATTTACTAGACGACAGATCTGTTATGAAATTCATAGTGATTTCTTTTCATGAATCTGTAAGTTGAGATAACAATCTCAACTCATCATATGATAGATGACGTTTCATTTTTACTCTCTGACAAATGTCACAAGTATTTATATACTCTTTAACATTCTTGATCATACTTTTTCAGTAATATTTGCAATCTAATAGCTCGTTAATCTTGTCAGCATCAAAATGTCTCGTTAACAAGTTATCATGATGATGTTTCAATAACTCTTCTTTGACAGAAAGATCTTCTGAAACATACAACGATTCATTATACTCTATCATTTCTTGACTATTTAATGTTCAAGCTTCAACGTCACTCTTTCATATACTCATCGTTTTGTCTGCTTTTAGTCTCACAGCAAATTTATTTTCTTGCTATAAGATCTTGATAAGCTCAATTATGAATTTACTACTGAAGTTGTAAATCATTTCATGAATTGTCAATACTCTGACAATTGCACGTGAAATAAGTTGTTTGCAATCAATAGTTTTAGCAACAGAATTAAGCTGTTTCTCAGCTACGTTGCAATCTCTATGAATTCACGTTTTGACATCTGTACTTCTTGAAGTTGTTGATTTGAATTGAAAGATTTTATCTTTCAAGAAATGTACTTCATCTAGATGCGTTTCTCGCATTGTTAAAAACATGACTCTCAGCAGCATACTTCTGACATGCATTGCTGAACACGTACTCGTGTTTTCACTGATACTGTGAACAAACATTTTCTTGACTTCGTTAATCACTTGTGTACAGTAAATTTCATCTTGCGATCTGCTTTCAACATGTTTTGCTGAATATTTTCGTTTACTGACACTGTGAACGAATGTCTTCTCAACATCATTAATCATTCATGTTCATCAGTGAGTTTTATCTTACAGTCTGCTTTCAACATGTTCTGCTGAATATCTATTCATACTTATACTGTGAACAAACGTCTTCTCGACATTGTTAATCACTCATATACAGTATAATTTTCTGATTGCTACGAATATAAAACTATTTAAGCTTTCTATTCTAGTCAGCTTTCGCTGCAGAGTGAGCAGCAAATGATTCGCAAAGATGTTCTCATTCTTATAGTCAGATCATCTCGATGATGCATTAATCAAGTTTGTCTTTTCTGATCTATGTACTATTTCAAAGTTGCAGATCGACAATCTCATGACTCATCTGACTTGTTTTTCGTTTAGCTCTTAAATGTTCATAAAACTCTTCAGATTATTATGATCAGTCAGAACTTCAACAGTATGATAACTGTCTTTCACATAGTGTCGTCAGTGTTTAAACATCGCTACTATGACTAGAAGCTTCTGATCATATGTTTCATAGTTTCTTTTAATGTTTATCATCATTCTGAATCAGAATGCAATCAAATGTCACTGATCTTCATTATCTGATTGAGACAAAATACTTGCGACTGCATAATTGAATGTGTTAATCTCGATGTGTATATGTCACTCTGAGTCAAAGTGTCTTAAAATAGACGTTTTCATAAAGACGTTGCGAAGCTGATTAAAAGCTTGTTTCACTTCGCTTGATCATATGAATAAGTTCGTTTTTACATCTTTTACACTATCTCTCAGCAATTCTGTTAAAGATTCTGCTATCTGAAAGTAGTAATGTATAAAACGTCGATAGAAATTGATGAATTTCAGAAAAACTTGTATTTCTCAATACATCTTCAATCTGAATCATGTTTTGATGATGTTTACTCTACTTAGATTCATCAAAATGTCTTCGATGAATATGACAAATTCTAGAAAGTTCACTTTAGTGATGAAGAATTCACACTTCTTCAAGCTAGCATATAGCTTGAACTTTCTTAATCTTTCAAGAATCTGCTTCACATAATTTACGTGATCAGTCTTCTCTACAAAGAAGATTAAAATGTCATTCAGATAAATAATACAAAAGTCATTTAAAAGTTCTGTTAAGATCTTATTAATATAAGTCTGAAAGATGACAGATGCATTGATTAAATCAAATAACATGATCATATATTCAAAGTGATTATAACGAGTATGAAACATCATCTTTCACTCGTCTTCATGTTGAATTCTGAGATGATGATAAACGTTCTTCAGATTTAACTTAGTGAACTGCTTAATTGTATTAAGTCTGTCTAGAGTTTCACTAATTAAAGACAGTGAATGACGATTTTTGACAGTGATTTTATTCAGATCTTGATAGTTCATGCATAAATAAAGACTATCATTCTTTTTGAAAATGAATAGAATAAACGCGTCAGTCGAGCTGATGAAGTGCTTAATTCATTCTTTCGCTAAAACATTGTTTAAATACTGTCTCAGAGTCGCTAACTCTGTGTTTAACAGATTATACAACAATTCATATAATGACTTCGCAGTGATTTCAATTGCATGATCGTGATCTTCATGCAAAGACAGTTTATCTGCACTTTCTGTCAAGAATACATCTTCGTACTCTTTCAATTTGACGAGTAGAATCTGCGTTTCAAACGCGTTTGTGATATGATTCATCATGTTATTCATTACTTTCACTTGATGTTCAACAATTGACTCTTCGACAACGTTGATCATGACAAGAGCATACACAGTAGACTCATCTTGTAGAGTCTTCGCAAATGCTTATGCAAAGAACAACTCAAATGCATGCTCATTCATATCAAAATGTCATGTTCTTATGCTTGTATTTATTCAAATACGCTTGAATTGCATATTCAACATACTCAAGATCAAGAAAGATTCTTTCTTGTCAATAGCATAAAAGATACTTATATCTTTTTTCTCTATGTCTCAGCTGTCTCTCAGTCGATAACACATTTTATAAATGTCATAATAATAAACATTCTGATTATTCATTCAGATAAATCTTGAGAGATCAACGTTCAACAATGACATATCTTACTCAATGACAAAACGTTGACTAATCACGTTCATCTTAACATCAATATTCATGTGAATCTTCGTTTCTGTCTTCTGATCTCTTTAAATTACATGCTTTTTATATATAAGAGTCTTTATGAAGAGAACTTCTTGTTTTTCTCTTGATGATTTGAAGTGTTCATTGAGAGCTTGTCTTTTTTCAAAATCTTGAAACAACTCATATGTGATATCAAAACAATAAATACTCGATTTGCATCAGATTCTTTTGATCTATTCTTAATCTTTTTGTCTTTACAATCAGTAAAGTAATGACTCTTTCAATTGCATGTATAACACGTTATGTTGAACAAATTCTTGCTATAACATGATGAAGTGTGTGAGCTTGTCTTTGACAAAGAGTCAGATCTGATTAATCAATGAAATTTCTTTCACTTTGAATGAGTCTTCTTGTTGACTTTATCTTAATCATGCAAGTTCTCATCTTGAGATCATTTTGACAACAAGATGTATTCTTTTCGCAAATTTGTTTTCAATCAAGCGACAAGATCGATTAATGCATCTCATGTGATAGAAATTGACTGCACATTAGTAATGATTACACGCAGCTCAGATTTCAACTTGATGAATAAATGAGCTCGCTTATGCTTATTACTATACAACGAAAGTTGATATTTCAGAGTGCTTAAATGAGTTGCAAACATTCATATCATTTAATCTGAATGTTGCAATGCATTCACGTACTGCTGAGTTACATCTATGCTTCAATTCATCGAGTTTTCAATTAAATTCAGAAGAAAGTCAATAAAATTGAATCACATTTGCTGAGCTGCAAACATAGTTTCTTCGTGATTGAATCAAAGTTTCTTTGATTCACTCTTCAGATAAATCATGCAGTACAAAATCTTTTTCTCATCACTTTCAAAATATCAAGAGATATTTCAAAAGAAGATTTCAACGTTACAAATTCACTCTCTATGTTTTCTTATGATCTTGTCATAATACTTCTTCAAAGACATTGAGAGTCTTTGCTTTTGCAAAACGACTTTATAATGACTTCATTTCATCATCATCAACATTATGAAAACGATGCGTAGATCGTTCGAGTTCTTCGTGAGAGCTTGAGTGAAAGCTTGATGACTTCTCTTCATTGTTTCAATGACTTGCAGAGTCTCAATCTTTGATTGAATAGCTGCTAAGTTCTGTTTCTTTCGCAGTTCATCACATTGAAGTATTACTCATGTCAACTGTTCATTAATATCAAGAGAAAGTTCATTCTCTGCTTTCTTACTTTCTGATTTGATTATGTGACGTTCGTTTTCTGATATGATGTCTCATGAGATCAAAACATCATTGTTTCAACTCTGTTACAATCACGTTGCTGTTATTATGCTTGAATATCAAATTATCATTTTTAAGAAAAGTTTGAAATAATTAAAATTGTGATGATCAGATTTACTAAATGAATAAATGAAGTCTATAAGAATGATATGACAATGTGATATTTTAAGCAAACACAAAATGAGTATATATTACGATAGAGCTAATTATTAAGAAGCTCTCGATAACTTAAAAGAATCGATTGATTATAAAGAGTTTGTCAAGCATTGTCAAGTCAAGCACGACATAACTCATGATATATTAAGTCGAAGATATGACGTAGTCTAAACGATGTCTTAACAGAGTCATAAAGTTTCAGAGCTAACTCAGATCTGATCTTTAACTCAGTCTTTAATCTAATCTTTATGTGTCAATTTATCATGACATACTCATCATTAAGAAAATAATACTTTTGAATGTTTTCATTCAAGAAGATGCGAAGATACAATTGAGATGCAGATGATACATTTTCTTCTTCACAATGATTTCAACAAGCAATAGCATCACAATAACGCAGTATCACAAAGATTAATGAAATCAATGATGAGAAAAGTACAAAGAACGCGTTGCAGATGTCAATGTAATTTCAGCACAAAGATTGCATCTGAGCAATAAGATGATAAAAATGCGTAATGATCTTCAGAAAGCAGAAAGCATTCTTGCAATGTACATCAGAATTAAACGCATAGATTTGAATGTTTATTTGCACTTTAGCAACATTTCAGACATGAATAGTTTGTGATGTGATTGCAAATAAAGTCATCAGATGACGAAGCATGTACTCATGCATTGCTTGAACTGATTGCATCTGCGATCAAGAATGTTACAAAATGCTGACTTCTTGAACTATTGAATAATCGTCATCATCATAAAGAGTCTCAAAGCAATAGCAAAAATGATAATGAAAATAAAGTTCTTGAAGTAATTTAGAGTGACTAGAACATTCATTCTTTAATGTGCAATCAACGCGAACAAATTTGATACATAGTTTCAAAACTCATTGTTTCAACTGCGTGAAGCAATTATATAGACTGCAAATAATTTTCTATCTTAAAAAATTTTGTTCACTCAATACAAATAGCATAAAGTTTCTCATGAGTCGATCTAATTGATGTTATAAGAATGTATGAATTTATTATTGTAATTATAATTGTAATTGTAATTCATACACTCTTGTGACATTGATTTAGACTCGACTCATGAGAGACTCTATGCTACTTATATTGAGTGAACAAAACTCTCTGAGAAAGAAAATCACTCGTCATCTATACGACTGCTTCGCGCAGTTGAAACAATGAGATTGACACTGTGTTATCAAGTAATGAATCTATAGCTTCTATTCAGCGCGTGATGCTCGAGTAAACTCTTGATGAAAGTGTCTGTGCTGTTTGATTATGATGCATCGTCTTTGCTCTGCTCTTCATTGATGATATTCTATACAACGATGTTTCGATTCAATTCTCGATTCAAAGACGAAAGATGTTTTCTTTGCATTCGTAATGCTCATGATTGTAACGTACGTAGAGCTGTGTTCTCTTACTCAATGATTGTCATTCATTGAGCAGAGAAATACGTGATGAAAGAGAGATGCACACGATGAGAAGATAGAGTGTGATTGTACTGAGTAACTCTTTTCTTCTCTTGATTTGACTTGTGTCACGTAGACGTTGAATGAACTGTTAGTATAGACATGCGATCGCAATCGTTCGATGTTTGACTCTGATCAATGAAAGAGAATGCGTTCTGATCGTTCTCTTAAGCTCTCGATTTTTCACGTGAATAGATGAATGACTTGACGTCAAGTAAAGAAGATGAGCTCAAGCTCTTTCAGTATATCAGCGTGATCAACGAGTCACTACTTCTTCAAACACTGTAGTCACGTCTCTCAATACTTGAGACGACTATTTTATCTGATATCTTTTCATCAATTACTTAACGACACTGTCGATGTGATGAAGACGTTTCGATATCGACGCAGTTGACGAGTCGCAAATTCTTCGATCACTTGTAGTCACAACTCGCAGACTCTTCATCTGAGTTGTCTTTTTCACTAGTAGTATCTTCTCATCTCTTACTGACATCGACATGTCATTAATCTTCTTCGTAGATCGATTGTGACTGTTAGAGAGAATGTTGTCGCATGAGTGAAAACTTTGCATGATGACTTTTCTGATCACGCAACGTTCTAACATCGTTCAAACTGCGTTGAATTGAGATCTCTTGACTCTTTTGACTTCTATTCGAACACAGAATAGAATCAAAAGATTCGTAGTCGACATCATGTACAGATAAATCTCGTTGCCAGTCAAGATAATAATAATAATAATAATAATAATAATAATAATAATAATAATAATAATAATAATAATAATAATAATAATAATAATAATAATAATAATAATAAATTCATGATCAGCGATGAAACTCATCTGTACGCGATGCTGACTACGAATCTACTGTCTAGCTACAGTAAAGTCTAAAGATTATCAAAAGTTTGAATGACATCGAGACGCTGCGTGATGATGAAGCGCTGTGCGTTGATCGCGTGCAAAGTTTTCGCGATCGCGCAGACTTCGATAATCTCAATGCGCATGCTACAAGCAATCTGCACGCAGATGAGAAAGTCAAATAGAATGCAAAACTACGAGAAAAATCGCTTATGAAAATCATTTGATTCAGTATCTCGTCGTCGCGACGACAAGAACTGAGACAGAACATTCTCGCGTTTGATCTGTTGAGAGTGATTAGCAGAAAGAACTTGAATCACGAACATTCTTTAAATTTACGTTCTAACTACGTATAAATCTTGTTAAGACTGCGTGCCTGTTACTACGACATGAACAACTCACAAGACTCGTTAAGTTTGACACGAGCAAACTCAAGAGTCTCGTTAATATCGTTTAACAGACGTTCAGACACAGACATTCTATACATGAGCGATACGCTGACGAGAAGACTTCGTTAAGAGAAGAGAAACACAAGCGAGTTAGTAGAGAATGATCGAACTACGCTATCTGATTAGAAGTGTAGCATACGAACATCTCTGCAAGACACGATCGATCTGCACGAGAAAGATCTCTACAGATAACGCGAAACAGATGAGTTGCACGCCTTACAAGCGAAGCGAGTGCCTGCAAGGCGTGATATACAATGATGACGACTGTTGATCTCAAGAATCTCATTTCTTCACTGAGCTCTGACTCTCGAATGCCTTGATGATAGAATCAATCTCTAGTCGAAGACATCATCTGTATAGCTCGAGAGAACAGTAGCGCATGTCGATGTGATTAGAGAAGAAATTGACTGCGATACGCATGCGTATCGCTGGCAAAACGTCTGCGACTCATGCTTAAGAAGTAAACTGTCAAAATCTGAGCAGTGAGAGATTTTGCTCGTCTTGAACTGTGAATCTGCTGCGAGAAACTATCTCTCGCTAAGAGAAAAACCAGCATAGAAATCGTGCCTTATATATGTTGCATGCAACGTATGCAACATATTTTCGATAGACAACGAGATTCATCTGTACGTGATGTCGACTACGAATCTTTTGATTCTATTCTGTGTTCGAATAGAAGTCAAAAGAGTCAAGAGATCTCAATTCGACGCAGTTTGAACGATGTTAGAACGTTGCGTGATCAGAAAAGTCATCATGCAGAGTTTTCACTCATGCGACAACATTCTCTCTAACAGTCACAATCGATCTACGAAGAAGATTAATGACATGTCGATGTCAGTAAGAGATGAGAAGATACTACTAGTGAAAAAGACAACTCAGATGAAGAGTCTGCGAGTTGTGACTACAAGTGATCGAAGAATTTGCGACTCATCAACTGCGTCGATATCGAAACGTCTTCATCACATCGACAGTGTCGTTGAGTAATTGATGAAAAGATATCAGATAAAATAGTCGTCTCAAGTATTGAGAGACGTGACTACAGTGTTCAAAGAAGTAGTGACTCGTTAATCACGCTGATATACTGAAAGAGCTTGAGCTCATCTTCTTTACTTGACGTCAAGTCATTCATCTATTCACGTGAAAAATCGAGAGCTCAAGAGAACGATCAGAACGCATTCTCTTTCATTGATCAGAGTCAAACATCGAACGATTGTGATTGCACGTCTATACTAACAGTTCATTCAATGTCTACGTGACACAAGTCAAATCAAGAGAAGAAAAGAGTTACTCAGTACAATTACACTCTATCTTCTCATCGTGTGCATCTCTCTTTCATCACATATTTCTCTGCTCAATGAATGACAATCATTGAGTAAGAGAACACAGCTCTACGTACATTACAATCACAAGCATCACGAATGCAAAGAAAACGTCTTTTGTCTTCGAATCAAGAATCGAATCAAAACATCGTTGTATAGAATATCGTCAATGAAGAGCAGAGCAAAGACGATGCGTCATAATCAAACAGCACAGACACTCTCATCAAGAGTTTACTCAAGCGTCACGCGCTGAATAGAAGCTATAGATTCATTACTTGATAACACAGTGTTAATCTCATTGTTTCGACTGCGCGAAGCAGTCGTATAGACGACGAGTGATTTTCTTCTTCAGAGAGTTTTGTTCACTCGATATAAGTAGCATAGAGTCTCTCATGAGTTGAGTCTAAATCAATGTCACAAGAGTGTATGAATTACAATTACAATTACAATTACAATTATTATCTTTGATCATCAGCAATTTAAAAAAAATGAAGCAAATCATTAAAGCTTAAGTTAATAAACATAAATGAAACATCATTTATGAAGTAAACGACTGAGTTTGATTATTCTCTAGAAATATAAAGATAATTAAATCATGTAAGAATTTGAAAGACAAACAGTTAAAATTTCATCAAATCACTGTCAAAGTTGAAATCTTTTATCATCTTCATTTATTGATAAGCATGAAGCAACTGCATTTGATGTTCAGTTCAAAGTTATTATGTTCTTATTTTGATGATCTTTTATCAGAACAGCATTCAGAATCATTTAAATCTTTCACTATTAAAAATGATGAGCATTGAAAGATAAATGACATTTTAAACTTTAAATGCTATTAAGATTGAATATAATACAAGATCAAATGAACAAGATTAAATCAAGATGATGAATGATACTATGTTGATAAAGAAGAATTGAAGAACTTGAAGAAAGTTCTAGTTGAATTTCATAAGCTTTATTCAGACAGATCACACTAAATTGAAAAACAGTGAAAATTTTTGCGTTTCATTTGTTCTATTCATGCAAACATGAATTTTCAAAGAGAAAAGTAATGTTACGAATGTGTCAGAATTGAATAAGATCAAAGATTTAACTTTAATTATTATACAATTAATGTTAGTGAGTTGATTGCATATTAATTAAAACTAGTCAAGATTTAGTCAAGATTAATTCTAAATCTGATTCAAATTTAATTCAGATATGATTTAACATCTTTTCTATTTTTTAACATTTTCTAATCAGCTTTTATTGTCTTTTAGATAAACACACTTCTTTGTGTTATGAGTAGTTAATAAATGTTTATGACAAACACATTTTTTTATGTCACAAACATCTTTTGAATCAACATCTTTCTTGTGTTTCAACATGTTTTCTTTGAGACTAACGTTGAATCTGAGTAACTACTATAAAGAGCATGTTTTTCTTATCTTTTATATCTTCTTTCTTCTGTATTCTTAAAGTTTTAGTTATAGCTATCTCTATAAATTAAACATTCTACTCAGCTACATACTACATCACGACAGTGTGATTAGTTTCTAGACATGATTTCAACAATTGTCTCTTGTAATAATTTAAATAAAAAAACAAACGTTGAAATAAAGAATAAAATTCATTGAATTTGCGTGTTTCTTGAATGAGATTAAAGTATTTTCTCTGAAAGTTAGTCTTTTTGTTGAAATCATCATATAACTGAGCAAGTTTATTCAGTAAATCATTAATCATTAAATAAAGATTTAATGAATCTTGCTGATGTTTAATTAAAGTAACTTTGACTGCATTTTTATTGATTTGAAAATGAATGTAAATTAATATAACTTTATCATTGTTAAAATAATTAACGTTGATTTCTAGCTTATCATGAATTTTTTTCTGTCAATCATCTCAAATGAACTCAATTTCATCAATAAACAAAAGTGAATTTGAAAGTTTTTAAAATTGCTTGCTGAAGATGAAAAAAATAAAAATCAATGAAGTAATATTTTTAATCACTTAAAGTTTGCTTTTTAACTTCTGATTCTTATCTTTAATCTTTTGAATGATTTTCTCAAATTAACGTTGAGCTTTGAACATTTTATTATAATAAGTTTTTATTTTTATATTTTTTTTATATTTGATCACTAAATATTTTGTTAAATAAATCAAGAGCTTTTACATTTAAATCTTATTATTTTCAAAGTTCATTCATGACTTTTACAAGATTGACAATGAGATTCATTTGTACATGATGTTGACTATGAATCTTTTGATTCTATTCTGTGTTTGAATAGATGTTAGAAGAGTCAAGAGATCTCAATTCAATGCAGTTCAAATGACGTTAGAACATTGCATGATCAGAAAAGTCATCATGCAGAGTTTTCATTCATGTGACAACATTCTTTCTAACAGTCACAATTGATCTACGAAGAAGATTAATGATATGTCAATGTCAGTAAGAGATAAAAAGATACTACTAGTGAAAAAGATAACTCAGATGAAGAGTCTGTGAATTGTGACTATAAGTAATCAAAGAATTTACAACTTGTCAACTGCGTTGATATTGAAACATCTTCATCACATCAACAGTGTCATCAAGTAATTGATGAAAAGATATCAAATAGAATAGTCATTTCAAGTATTGAGAATCATGATTACAGTGTTCAAAGAAGTAGTGACTCGTCGATCATGCTGATATACTGAGAAGACTTGAGCTCATCTTTTTTACTTGATGTCAAGTCATTCATTTATTCACATGAAAAATCGAGAGCTCAAGAAAATGATCAGAACGCATTCTCTTTCATTGATCAGAGTCAAACATTGAATGATTGTGATTGCATGTCTATACTAACAATTCATTCAATGTTTACGTGACATAAGTCAAATCAAGAGAAGAAAAGAGTTACTCAATACAATCACATTCTATCTTCTCATCATGTGCATCTTTCTTTCATTACATATTTCTCTGCTCAATAAATGACAATTATTGAGTAAGAGAACACAGCTTTATGTATGTTATAATCATGAATATCATGAATGTAAAGAAAACATCTTTTATCTTTGAATCGAGAATTGAATCAAAACATCGTTGTATAGAATATCATCAATGAAGAGCAGAGCAAAACTAATGTGTCATAATCAAACAGCACAGACACTTTCATTAAAAGTTTACTCAAGCGTCACACGCTGAATAAAAGCTATAAATTCATTACTTGATAACACAGTGTCAATCTTATTGTTTCGACTGCGCAAAGCAGTTGTATAAATGACGAGTGATTTTCTCTTTCAAAGAGTTTTGTTCACTTAATATAAATAGCATAAAGTTTCTCATAAATCGAGTTTAAATTGATGTTACAAGAGTGTATAAATTACAATCATAATCATAACTTTTACAAATTAATTCAAATCTTTTTTGATTCATCATTTTAGTTATTTAATGTTCTTGATATTTCAGAGAATGTCAGCATCATCAGCTTCATTGAAAGCAGAGAAATTAAACATAAATTGACGTTTCTTTTATACAGTGTTTTTTCTAAAATAAATTAATATGTATTTCAAAAGCTTAGAATAAATAACAGAACTTTTAAAACTTTCAACTTAAGAGTTTGAATTTTCAAAGTTCTCTGATTGAGTTTTCACATTAACAAATTTCATTAAGTGTTTAATCATGTAATTAAATAATAAATTAAATGATTTATCATTTTGATCAATTCTTCTTCTTATAAGATCACTTTAACGTGATTAGCTGCAAATGCATGTTTAATAACTTAAATAACATCAATCATTAAAATGACATAAATCATCAAAATAATACTGCTGACACTGATTATTCTGATTCTATGTGCTCAATTTTATATATTCAAGCACATGTAAAAGCAAGATATTAAATCAATGAATTTATTATTTAACTAGTTATTTAATCATTTATTTGAACAAATTGTTGACTATGTAAAGTATTCGATAGAAAATCATAAAGAATGTCATGAAGAATGTTTAATAGACAATCATAAAGATTGTTTGATAAAGAATTATGAAGAGTGCTTAATAGAAAATCATAAAGAGTGCTCAATAAAAAAACATGAAGAATGCTTGATAGAAAATCATGAAAAAACTCATGTAGAAAGCATTGTTCAACTCATGTTATGCGCTCAATCAATGAATAATTTGAAGCATGTAGAAAGTTTAATAAAGCATTTGATAAAAAGCTTGATTGAAAGCTCAATCAAAAGCTCACTAGAAAGCTTACTAGAAAGATCAGTAGAAAGTTCAATTAAAAGCTCACTAGAAAGCTTACTAAAAAGCTTGATAGAAAGCTTAGTAGAAAGCTCAGTAGTAGAAAGTTCAGTAGAAATAGACTAATCATCAAGTTGAGTTTCAAATTGACATTTTGAACTTGAATCAAGATCGAGTCGAGTTACTCACATTTTCAACTTGATTCAAGTCAAGTTACTCACATTTTCAACTTGATTCAAGTCAAGTTGCTCATATTTTCAACTTGATTCAAGTCAAGTTGCTCATATTTTCAACTTGACGCAACTCAACTCAACTGAGAATTGAGTCAATTTGACTCAACTCATCAAGAATTTGAGCTTGACGTCAAGAGAGTTAAATATAGAAAATTTTTCGGTTTTTGACTTTTGCATTATCTTTTTGCATTATCTTTTAATAAAGAGTCATAAAGAAGAACATAAAGATTGTTTGATAGAAAGTCATAAAGAGAAACATGAAGATCATTTGATAGAAAGTTATAAAGAGAAACATGAAGATCATTTGATAGAGAGTCATGACGAGAAACATGAAGAGAAACATGAAGAGAAACATGAAGAGAAACATGAAGAGAAACATAGAGAGAAACATGAAGAAAAAACATGAAGATCATTTGACTTTGATAGAAAGTCATGACGGAAAAACATGATAAAAAGTCATGAAGAAAATCATGAAAACTGTTTGATTAAGCTATTTACATTTATCTAATATCTTGTTGAGTTGAGTCGAGTTATTGAATCGAGTTATTGAATCAAGCTTCTCAACTCAACTCGAGTGCTTGAATTCAACTTCTCAATTCGACTCGACACTTTTTCAAAAAAAATTCAATTCAACTCGATACTTTTTAAGTTGAGTACTCGACTTGACGCGATCAGTCTAAGTAGAAAGTTCAGTAGAAAGCTCAGTAGAAAACTTAGTAAAAAGCTCAGTAAAAAGCTCAGTAAAAAGATTAATAAAAAGCTCAGTAGAAAGCTTAATTAAAAGATCAGTAAAAAGATCAGTAAAAAGTTCAGTAGAAAGATAAGTAGAAAGCTCAATTAAAAGATCAGTAAAAAGCTTGATTGAAAGATCAGTAGAAAAATCAGTAGAAAGCTTAATTGAAAAATCAATAAAAAGATCAGTAGAAAGCTCAATTGAAAGATCAGTAGAAAAATCAGTAGAAAGATCAGTAAAGAATTTAATAGAAAGTTCAATATTGAGTCATAAAGAGTGTATTTTATTAAGCTAGTTAACATTATTGAAATATGATTGTTGTTATTCTGAAAAGTAAAACTATGAAGAAAGAAAAAAGTGAGAAGAAGTAAATACTCTGAATTCTCTGAATTTTCTAACGTCAATCTTCAACTGAGAGTGAAGATTACTAATTATAAAGATAACAGTACTGTTTTCAAGTCAGTTTGATAAAAAGTTTAATAAAGAATTTGATAAAGCATTTGATAGAAAGTTTAGTAGAAAGCTTAGTAGAAAGCTTAATGAGAAGCTTAGTAGAAAACTCAATAGAAAATTTAATAAAACGTTTGATCAAAAGTTTGATAAAGAATTTGATAGAAAATTTGATAGAAAGTTCAATATTAAGTCATGAAAAACGTGTTTTATTGAGTTAATTAACATGTATTATGAAGTATGTATGAAGCATATTATGAAGTAAATCATAAAGTAAATCATAAAGTGAATGACGTGTGTTTAAACACGTTATATAAAGCATGTTTTGAAGTGAGTAAGCTGATGAGTAAATTAACTAGTAGATTAACAAGTAAATAGAGTGATAAGTAGAATGATGAGCATGTAAAGTGATGAGTAGAATGATGAGCATGTAGAATGATAAGTAGAATGATGAGCATGTAGAATGATAAGTAGAGTGATGAGCATGTAGAATAATAAGTAAAGCGATGAGCATGTAAAATGCAAGAAACGAAGATGTTATCAAACTGTTTAACGATGCTGTTAATTTGATTTGATTTTAATTTAAATTCATACACTTTTGTGACATTGATTTAAACTCAACTTATGAGAGAAACTATGCTATATATATTGAATGAACAAAACTTTCTGAGAAAGAAAATCGCTCATCAACTACATGATAACTTCACGTTGTTGAAACAATAAAATTGACACTATGTTATCAGTAATGAATCTATAGCTTTTATTCAACATGTGATGCTTAAGTAAACTCTTAATGAAAGTATCTGTACTATTTAATTATGATGCATCATCTTTGCTCTGCTCTTTATTGACAATATTTTATACAAACAATGTTTTGATTTGATTCTTAATTCAAAGATGAAAGACGTTTTCTTTGCACTTGTGATGCTCATGATTATAATGTTGAAAACTGTATTCTCTTGCTCAATGATTATCATTCATTGAGCAGAGAAATATGTGATGAAAAAGAGACGTGTATGATGAAAAGATAGAGTGAAATTGTATTAAATAACTTTATTCTGCTTTTAATTTAACTTATGTCATGTAAACATTGAATAAATTGTTAGTATAAACATTCAATCATAATCATTCAATGCATGATTTTAATCAATAGTAGAGAATGCATTCTGATCAATTTCATAAGCTCTTGATTTTTCATATAAATGAATACATGACTTGATGTTAAGTAAAAAAGATGAGTTCAAGCTTTCTCAGTATATCAGCGTGATCAATGAGTCACTACTTCTTCAAGCATTGTAATCATGACTCTTAAACTCATTATTTGAAACAACTATTTTATCTGATATTTTTTCATCAATTACTTGATGATACTGTTGATGTGATGAAGATGTTTCAATATCAATGCAGTCAACAAGTTGCAAATTCTTCAATCACTTGTAATCACAATTTGCAGACTCTTCATTTGAATTATCTTTTTCACTAACAGTATCTTCTCATCTTTTACTGACATTGACATGTCATTAATCTTCTTCATAAATCAATTGTGACTGTTAGAGAAAGTGTTGACATATGAATGAAAACTCTGCATAATGACTTTTCTGATCACATAATGTTTTAACATCATTTGAACTGCATTGAATTGAGATCTTTTAACTCTTTTAACTTCTATTTGAACACAGAATAGAATCAAAAGATTTGTAGTTGACATTACATATAAATGAATCTTGTTATTAATCATAATGCTGTTAATTATTTAATTATTTATGTGTAAAGATAAATGATTCAATTTATCAGCTATTAAATTTAAGTATAAGATTAATAATTTAATTAAATAATATTTGATTGAATCTTTGATTTAATCAGCTGTCAATGATGTTAATGATGTTAACATGATGATTAGCTGCGTATGATTGACTAATAATAATAATAAATTCATACACTTTTGTGACATCAATTAAATCAACTCATGAGAAACTTCATGCTATTTATATCAAGTGAACAAAACTCTCTGAGATAAAAAATCACTCATAGTTTATACAATTGTTTCACGCAGTTGAAACAGTGAGTTTTAAGACTATGTATCAAATTTGTTCACGTTGATTGCATGTTAAAGAACGAGTGTTCTAGTCACTTTAAATTGCTTCAAGAGCTTTGTTTTCATCATTATCTTTGCTATTGCTCTGAAACTCTTCATGATGAAAATGATTATTCAATAGTTCAAGAAGTCAGCATCTTGTAACATTCTTGATCGCAGATGTGATCAGTTCAAGCAATGCATAAGTACATGCTTCGTCATTTAATAACTTCATTTGCAGTTACATTGCAAGCTATTCATGTCTGAAATGTTTCTAAAGTGCAGATAAATGTTCAGATTTATGCGTTTAATTCTGATGTACATTGCAAGAATGCTTTCTGCTTTCTGAAAATCATCACGCATCTTTATCATCTTATTGCTCAGATGCAATCTTTGTGCTGAAATTATGTTAATGTCTGTGATGCATTCTCTGTACTTTTCTCATCGTTGATTTCATTGATCTTTGTGATACTGCATTATTGCGATGCTATCACTTGTTGAAATCATTGTGAAGAAGAGAGTGTATTATTTGCATTTCAACTGTATCTTTGCATCTTCTTGAATGAAAACATTCAGAAGTACTATTTTCTTGATGATGAGTAAGTAAGAAATGACGTGATTAACTTTCATCAGATGAACATGTATTAATTTACATACTTATTTGATCTTCTGCATTCAATTGTTAACTCAACTGTGTAATGTGATCTTATCTTGTAACATGTTCAAATGAACATGTAGCAAGCTTGTGTATGTTTCTGTCTTTAAAGTTTTAATGCTTATTCTTTTGAATGCTTCTGTCATATGATGCAGAGTCTAATTCTGAAGTGTTTTTAATTTACATTCTTTGTTTAATAATTCTTCTTCTTTGTCATGCTGATATTAAACTGATGCTTCAAAGACTATTTCTGATCTTATTACTGCTGAGTATACTTGTTTTGTCTTTTTGAAGATTGCTTTTCATGTGAAGACTTTAAGATAACTATGTGTCAGCATTCTTATGACGTGACTTGCTTTTATTTATCAAAAATGCATGTCTTATCATAGTTTTATGTTCAGTTAAATCTTTAGAACTTGTACGTCTGATTTCAACTTAATGACTGAGCTTTCAATCTGTATGCTAATTATCATGTTAAATCTCTTTGATTTTCTAGTGAAATGTGTAAACTTGTACTTTTCTGATGTGAACATTGCATCATAAGTGCAAGCTCATTTCGCGCATGCATCATGTGTTTTACTCAGCATTCTGCAGATTTCTTCAATAAATCTGTCATAAACTAGAATATTGATATCATTTATGAAGTTAAGCACTTTAACTTTAATTTTCAATGCTTCGCATTTTTTGATTAAACTTGCGTTGAAAAATAGAAAGAAAATAGATAAAATGAAAGACTTCTGAGATATGTCTGCGTTTATCTCGCGCATAACGCTCATTTATTCATTGAATATTAGCGAAGTCTTTCAATCTTTTAGAAAGCTGCATGTTCATTCAATTATGTAGTTTAATGTTCTTTTCATCTTCAATGTATGCAGAAGTCTGATGTGTGAGACTTGATTAAACGCTTTGACAACGTTTAGACTTAGCATGAACATTACATATTTAATTTCATAACTTCATACTGTGTGAACTTGATTTATCAGTAAATTTAATATTAAAATCATGAATTGCTTACATCTTACTCTCATTTGAGCATTAAATAGCATGCAATGAGTCTTGATTATATCACTCAGTCTTTTGATTATGATTGACTTCAGAGCTTTGCTCATGATATTAAACAAAACAATGAGTCAATACATTTTTGAATTGATATAGTTGCTTTTCTTCAATTTGCATAGTACTATTGTCTGAGTCTTTTTGAACTGCTTCAAATGATACTTGTGTATCATGCATGCGTTGAATAAACTCATTAATACTGAGATCAGTTCTGCAAAACTCGCTTGAAGCACTCTGTTTAAAATATTTGAAGCATCTGACACTTTGTTTGCTTTTACTCATTTGATTGTTTGCTTCACTTCATTTTCTGTGATGCGTGAATTGAATGAGACTGTCAGAAATATAAACAACTTTGCGATGTTACTGACATTCGCTTAAGAAGATGAGAAAAAGAACTTTTCTTGCAGTGTCTTGATTTTTTTCTTGAACGTCGTTGTTATATAATCAATGTCGCTTCACTTCAGTGACGAAAACTGAGAAAGCTTTTTAAATAGCTGACTTTCGATTCTAGCTCATTTTGCAAAGCATCATATTGATTTAAGTGCTTCGCTCAGCTCATGCATTTGTGATCTAAAGTGTGTGCATTTCATTTGTCATATGATCTTGTTTTTATAATCATTGTGCTTCAAATATTTATTTCACACTTCTAATGTGTCTTACGTTTTTCATATGATTTGCAATCATCTTGATTTCATTACTACTTCAAAGCAGCTTTGATTTCAAAAGTCTCTTGCTTAATTTGATGACTTTGTCAAAAGAGTAAATTTCTCAATGATCTTCTGTAACACTCTGATAATCTTGCACATTCTGTCATTCATTATAATCTTGTCATTTAGAAAGCGATTCAAAGATAATGTTGAGATCGTGCCTAGAATTTAATCACACTGCAGCGAGATAGTGCGTAGCTGAATAGAATGTTTGATCAATAGAGATAGCTATAACTAGAATATTAAGAATACAGAAGAAATCAAAGAAAGTTTCGAGCTGTATCTATAGTAGGGCAAAACAAAGAGAGCGAAGCAGATTTGCTCAAGTATCGAAAGCGCTAGAATAGAGTGCTGAGGCTAGAAGTTCAACATGAGTCAAAATCTCTAGAGCTTGTTGACTAGAAAACTCTATTCAATCTCGACACACTCGTAACATTATCTTCTTCTCTTTAAAAGTCATGTTTCTATGACTTGTAGTGTAGTTCATAGCACTGACGTAGAGTCTTGATGCCTGCCTTTCTATCAATCTTTCTATTGATTCAAATCAACTCGTCAAATGTCTATTGTAGCAGACTCACTATGTGAGATAGAATGATCATTGAAGCAGACTCACTAGTCGACTTGCTCATCGAAGAGATTGACTATCGACTTGTCATTGAAGCAGGCTCACTAGTTGCACGTGAACGTGAGATAGATCGATTCACTGATAGATAGAGCGATGAGAGTAAATATGTCATTGCATTGACGAAGAATGTCATTGAAGCAGACTCACTAGTCGACTTGCTCATCGAAGAGATCAACTTTCGGCTTGCCATTGTAGCAGACTCACTATTTGCATGTGAACGTAGAATCAGATTCACTGATAGGTAAGACAATGAAAGTAGATAGATCATTGCATTGACGAAGAGTGTCATTGAAGCAGACTCACTAGTCGACTTGCTCATTGAAGAGATCAACTTTCGACTTGTCATTGTAGCAGGCTCACTATTTGCATGTGAACGTAGAATCAGGTTCACTGATAGGTAAGACGATGAAAGTAGGTAGATCATTGCATTGACGAAGAGTGTCATTGTAGCAGGCTCACTATGAGAACGTCATTTGTAGTAGCAGACTCACTAATTTGATCTGACGACACAGATTGTTTTGACTCGCCTGATTCACGAGCTTGGTTCGAAGCGAAGAGGGAAAGAAATGAGTTAAACAGCTTATTTTCACTCATCTGCTTCACGAGAATGAATTGATTCTCAAGCAATTCACGAAGATTCTTTATCGTCGATTCTCTTAATCGAGTTGAACAGCTTATTTTCACTCGTCTGTTTCACGAGCATGAGTTGATTCTCTTGATTGAGTGAACTTTGCGTACTTAGTGAGCGATAAGTTGTCTAGCGATTCAAACAGTCTCGTCGTTGATTCTATCAAACTTTCTAGTGTTGTTCAGTCTTTTGATTGCGTCGATCATCAGGTAAACGAATTTCTTTAGACTCGTTCTGTCTGTACGAGTATCTTGAATGAATATTGATATCGATATTGTGTGATTAACGAATTCTTAATATAATGTTGAGATCGTGCCTAGAATCTAATCACACTGCAGCGAGATAGTGCGTAGCTGAATAGAATGTTTGATCAATAGAGATAGCTATAACTAGAATATTAAGAATACAGAAGAAATCAAAGAGAGTTTCGAGCTGTATCTATAGTAGAGCAAAACAAAGAGAACGAAGCAGATTTGCTCGAGTATCAAAAGCGCTAGAATAGAGTGCTGAGGCTAGAGATTCAACATGAGTCAAAATCTCTAGAGCTTGTTGACTAGAAAACTCTATTCAATTTCGACACACTCGTAACAGATAAATGTATTTGCAGATAAGCATTCAATGCTTTTGTGTTCATTTTCTTTCAAAGTTATTGAGTTGAGAGTTGCACTGAGATTGTTTGTAAACATAACTTTGTGATGATTGAAAGATGATTTAATCTCTGATGCAGATCAATTCGTATCTTGCACTTATGTATTATGAACTGTATTTTCTCGCTGTTAAAGACTAAATTAATTGTCGTAAATTGATTGTGAGATTCACAAGTAATAATGTCTGATTTCAGCAATAAATTCAGTCTTGCGTTTGTAATGATGTTTAGTAAAGTATCAATTATTGTATGATGAGTAAAGCATCTTCATCTTTCTTAATGAGAATGATGTAGATTGAAATCTTCTATAATCAGTTGTTTACAATCATTCTTGAATAGTTCATTCAAACGAGAAATGATTGAAGATTTCTTTGTGAATGTAGTAAACAGTGAGCATGAATTGTAAACGTTTAGAAGTTTTAGCATCTGCTGTTAAAGATTAGCATAGAGCGAGTCATATGAGTGTCATTCAACTAATAGATAAATGCTAAGAAAGAAAAGTATCTACAGAAAAGAACTTGATTCTTATATGTGTGTTTCTCAGCTTTATGCTAGACTCGATTGAGTTGACGTCTTACACATATGATGCAGAGTTTCAATAACATCACTTCTAGCTTGAATGCTCACTAGACTCAATTAGAATGAAATCAAGATGAAGACTAGAAAGAATAAACGAAGACTAGAATCATAACATTATTTCTCTTTCTTAATTATTCATGTTTGCATGAATGTTATTTCTTAGTGCGCTTTTCTTGAATATTTGATATAAAAGTCATCAATCATCTCTTGAGCGTTCATAAATTCGTCATCGTCAGCGTTATATCAGTTGAGATCATTGTCATAGCTCTTTCATTTAACTTGATATTGAAGTTATCTTTGATATCATTGAAAGTTCAATATATTGTTGATCTTTCATTCGTTCTCATCGTTTATCACTATTGATTTCAAGAGTTCATTTGTCTGATCAGACAGAAGATCATCAACGATAGAACGAAGAAGTTCTGAATGAAATACATCATGTATATGCATAGTGTCTGATAGTTTCAATTTATAAAAAAAGTCAACAGAGTTTGTGATCTTGAATGAATCAAGCATCTTGTCATCTAGCTTTTTGAAGAGTTTCGCTGTAATGATGTTTCTTTCGTTTAGAAACATCTTTGATTCAATCTTGTAATTGATCTTCTTTCTATGCTTGTTAACTTGTTTCATCATTCATTCTCATGTTTTGTTCAAAGCTTCGCGAGCGAAGATTAACATCTTGTTCATGTGATCAAATATATTTTCAACTCTGATGATCTGCAAGCGTTCGCGAATGCTTTCATACTCAATGATGTCAGAATCAAAGCTCATATGAGAATGAAAGCTTTTATTTATGAAGAAGAGAGTTAAGAAGATGATTGAAGACAAGACGTTATTGTTGACAAACTTAATCATGAGCAATCACTTGAATCAGTCATTCTGCATATATGAACAGAAGAAACGAAGATATCTTTTGACATTCTGATTGACTTGTTCGCTTTGATCGTTGATCTGAAAGTGATAGATGATGAATAATTGAAGAGAAATGCTCAGTCATTTGCAAAGAAACTTTCAAAGAATGAAGATGAACTGAGAATCTCAATTGAACCCAATGAAGTTTGATAGATCGTAAGTTCAATATACTCATTAAAGCAACATTTCAGCTGTTTTTTTGACTGTGATATCTTCATCATCAGTAATGCAAGAAATATAATGTCTTTCTTTTGACAATCTGCAAATGACAGTCAAAATAGCGTTGTAGTTGTATGAATCAAATAGATTGATAATGAAGTTCATGACTATGTTCTGTCATCGCTGTTCGAGTATCAGTAAAGATTAAAGCAAGTCATTTGATTTATCTCTAGATGTTTTTGAACGTTGACAGACATAGCAGTTTCAAATATATCGATCTACTGTCTTTCACATGAATGATCAATAGTAATTTCGTTTTATGATCTTTACAGTTCTAAGAATATCAGAATGACTCATCAATGACTGATCATGTACTTCACGAATCAGATTCATTTGTAGAAGTTCATTGAACGAAATTCATAACTGATTATCATGATATAAGATTTTATTCTGAACACAACAATTCTTTAATTTAATATCTTCACATTGTATCTCGTCTCTTGCTATTACTTCGCGAAGTAGCATACAATTCTCGTTGATTCTATTAGTTTCAAAAATCTGTTTATAGATTAATTCGCTGATGTTCTTCTTTAAATCAGCAATCTTCATTCAATTCAACGTCAAAATAGTGATTCATTGATAATGAACATACTCATCATTGAGATCTTTGAGCACGACGTTGACTCAACGAGTTAATGCATTGATCTTGATGTTTTGTTTGCTCAATCGATACATTATCTTGAAGTTAAAGTCAGTGAGCTTTTTTACTCAGCGTATTTATCGTCTGCTTAGTTCTTTGTCTTTCATCAATGAGATAAGTGCTTGATGATCGATGAACATCTTGATAGAAATGTCAGTTAACTTCAGTTCAAGTCATCAATGTTCAAATGCTCAAATGATAATCAGCAGTTCTTTATCATATATTTCGTAGTTACATTCAGCAGAAGACATGTTCTTGCTATAGAAAGCAATTGAATGTAGAATTTATTCGTTGTCATATTGAGACAAAACTTCATCATTGACGTAATCAAATAAGTTAATTTCAAGAATAATCTTACAAGTCTGATCAAAGTGACGAAGTATTGAAGTCTCAATCATACGTCTCTTCATATGATCGAATGTTGTCTGACAGATCTCATTTCATTCAAATATGATTTTCTTTTGAATAAGTTGAATCATGAGATGAACAATCTTCGAAAAATTCTTGATAAAACGTCAATAAAAGTTGCAGAAGTCAATGAAAAACTGTATTTGAGTGAGATTATTGAGTGTAAATCATTTTACGATGACTTGTATCTTTCAAAAATTCATCTTCAATTCTTTGATGAATATCAATAGTTTTAGAAAGATGATTTTCTGCACATGAAACTCGCATTTGTTTATATCTATCTATAGATTGATCTCTTGTAGTCAATGCAAGATCAATCATACATGTTGCTTGTGTTTCTTCAAAGTCTTGCTGTAAATGATAATATCATCTAGATAAATCTGACAAAACTGATATAGATATTTAAACAACACGTCGTTCATATAATGTTGATAAAACGTTGATTCATTTGTTAATTCAAAGAGCATTACATGATATTTGTATGAGTTGAAAAAGATAATAAAGATAGTCAAATCTTTGCTATCTGAGTGCATACAAAGTTTATTAAACGTGACAATGATGTTCAATTGAGTTAGATACTTGCTTTCTTGTATATGAGTGAAAGTCTTGTTTATCAATGATAAAGAATAATGATCTCGTTTGATCAAAGCATTGAGCTTTCTGTAATCAACGCAGAAACGCAGACTTTCGTCTTTCTTTTCAATGAACAAGATGAGCGAGATGTATGATGCAAAGTTGAAGAAAATGAACTTTTTGTTTAAATGATTGATCAGATATTTCTTTATCTTCTGAAGTTTGTGATTGAACATCTGATAAAGTCTGCTTCTAGAAAACGTTTTTTCATCAATCAACTCAATTTTGTGATCGTAGAAATGATGAGATGATAGCTGATCAATCATAGCTCAATCAAACATGTCTAGATAGTCATGATACTTGAAGAGAAGCTTGACTTTGACCTTCTCAAGAGCCTTGACGTGTGAGAGCTCATGCAGATTTACTTCTTCAGACTTATTTTCAACTGTAGTTATGAGTCGATCAATTTTCAAGATGATAACAGCAAAGATCTTCACATCTGATCGTTTAACTAACATTCTATAAGTCGCAGCTTTAATCATGACAATGTTCAATGAATCTGACGTTGATTTAGAAATTTTGACGTTAGTTAAAGTCGCGTCACATGATTTTAACTGTTTGATTAGTTTAACTGACTTCTCATTGAACTAACTGAAAAAGAGTGATTTCTGACTGAGTTGAGATGTAACGAAAGTGAAAAATCTCTTTAGTATGTGAGTAAAGATTAAGCTCTTCTGTTTTGTGATTGTTTTATTGCTTGAGAGTAAAGTAATTGATTTCTGACTAGTAGAATTGAAATTTGAAAATCGAAGAAAATCGATTTGCATATCAATTACTAAATCGATTTTGTTCATTCATGTTTTTTCGAAAATCATTTGATGTTGATCTAATTGAGTGATTAACATAAAAGCAATGTCAATCGTATGATCTTAAACTGTCAGATTCGAATAAATGACATGAGTAATGAGTTTTTTTGCATAATGATCATCAAATTCTTGTATTGACTTTGTCTTGATCAAAGTCAGAGACTCAATTTGCAACTGATCACAAACAATCTGTGCAATCACTTCATCAATGAACGAATAGTCAGCAGCTTTGATGTCAATCAATGACTTCAATGAGTAACTAATTTCATTGCTAGAAAGTATATATTCAATAGTCAAAGATTCAGAAGCAAAAGAATCATCTGACATGCTTGTTGTTGAAGAAATTAACACATTTTTCATCGCGTCTTTGATGAAAGTCACTATTTTTTTGTCTCGCTATTCTTGAAAGAAGACATTTTCTCATTCTCTTTATTCTTCAAAATGATGATTTCATGTAAACAAAGAATGAAAGCTCAAGATGCAAAGATGTTAATCTTGTTCAGCTTAGAGCAATTCTTGAACAAGTAATTCAAAGTCTTGCAGATGTAGCAGATGATTGATGATCTTGCTGACTTAAAGATAGAAAAGATAGTTGACTTAACATAATTAATTATTAAAGTCATCATTGACAAGAAAGTAGCGTGTTTGTCAGATATGACAGTGACTTTAATGATGACAATGCATCGTTCGCTGCGTAGCTGATAGTTAACTCGCTGTTTATTATTCACATCTTGAAGAAATTTCTTTAAATGAAAAAGCGAAGTAAAATTCTTTGAACAAATTGATAAAGCATTTTGCAAGCGATTGTTGATTTTATTCTGAAGATTGTTCATCAGAGTGCAATCATCATAATTGAGATAGCTGAATAGCTTTATAAAGTTGAAGTAGAAGACATTAAAAGACTTGTCTGCTTGTCTCAGAGCGTTGTATTCGCGTTGAGACTTTTGATTCTTATTCAGTTCATCATATATTTCTTTCAAATGATTAAATAACTCGTAAATTGAAGTGAATGAATTCAAAGAATCAAAATGATGTCAAGCGAAGATGTACTTTGCAGCATCATCTTCTAATCTAGACATCATGTAAACAATACAAATGATTTCATCATTGAATTGATCAACATTGACAATCAGCTTATCATTCATCTTATTTCTTTAATCTTCTTAACTTGATTCGTCTTCATCAGTGAATATAAATGAGTTCGAAAATTTGTAGAATCAATGATCTTCATTTTTGAATGAGATGAACTTAGTAAACGTCTTTCGTTGAGTATGATTCTCGATAAAAGCATGCAACTTGATATTTTGTTGAAATAAATGATTCATAGTAGATCAAGACTCAGTAGTCTGTCGAGATTGAGACTGATCAGCTAAACGTTGTTTCTCTTTGAGTTTCAACATTGTCTTTCGTAGTTGAGTGTTAAAATCTTCTAGAATGTTTATTGTCATGCAATTAATCTCTAGCTGTTTCAGTCTCTGAGTATGTTCAATCTGTAGAATGATTTAATGTTTATTGCATTTCAGAGTCATGTCTTGTTAATCTCTTAGCTCATCTAACATCTTAATGATCTCATTCAACTGATCAAGAACTCATTGACGTAGTTGTTCTTTGATCTTGATGTTTCATAAAATCTCAACGTTCTTAGCTTCAGTTGAGACATTGAAGAGTAGTAAAGAAACTCATTTATTTGCAATGCTTTTAAGCAAGTGAGCTGTTCATGACTTAACTGACTCGTTGTCGCGTATCATGATGAGAAGATAAAGATAAATAAATTGTGATAATGAGAAATTGATGATTTTGATAAATTTGAATAAATTTGATGAAAGTAATTTGAAGAATTTCTTACAAATTTTCTGAATAAACGAAGTAGATTATTTCGTATCATTTACACGTCAATAGCAGAGTAGTTGATTAGCATTTATCTACTGTTAGAGATCAGCATAGAGTGAGTCATATGAATGTCATTTAACTAATAGATAAATGCTAAGAAAGAAAAGTATTTACAGAAAAGAACTCAATTCTTATATGTATGTTTCTCAATTCTGTGCTAGACTCGATTGAGTTGACATCTTACACATATAATGCAAAGTTTCAATGACATCATCTCTAGCTTGAATGCTCACTAGACTCAATTAGAATGAAATCAAGACGAAGACTAGAAAGAATAAATGAAGACTAAAATCATAACATCTGCGTTTCATCATCTGCATTGCGAGTTAATATTTTGATTAAGCAAATGTCTGACTCAACTGAATTTACTATTCATTGATTGAGTCTTAAATATTTGTTAATGTATATACATGTTCTTGATTGAGATGATGAGTTTTTCACTAAATGAAAGAAGTTGTGTGCTGAGCTAAATGATTGTAAATCATTGTTGTTGTGATTTTACTTCTGTATAACTACTATGTTAAATTCGCGAACTTCTTTGTTAATTAAAAATGATTTTCTGATGTTGTACTGTAGAATTCATAGAAAAGATTGTTTTATCATAAAGTTATTCATAACTGTTGTTGACTCTGCAATGAGAAGACTCTTTGTATGCTTTCAATTATTAAAAGTCTTTCTTACTTTCTGATTAAATATTTCTGAGTCTGCTCAAATGTTGTCTCGTCTGAGTTGCTATTCACGTAAGAGAAAAGATCAATTCATCTTTTCTTGATTTCTACTATCTGTCAGATCAATTCATCAACGACTTGACTGCATGTTTTCAATATGACTGTTGCTGAGTTTGAGAAATTCATTAAATTGAAAAAGTTCATTGAATCTGAAAAGTTTATTGAATTTAAAGAGTTCAGAAACAGTGAGAAGAATGTGTAATTGTATTTAAATGTTTCAGAGTATCTGAACGATTTATTTCTATAAATTTCAAACACTTGTTTCATTTGCTGTCATCATTTAAGACAGATGCATCTTCAAAATTCATGATTTTCATTGCAGTTGATGCAACATCTTTTATTTAAAGACATTATGCACTTCTGAATGTGATGCTTGTCTGCACACTTTTTGCAATGCTGATTCTTTCTGCAGAACTTAATCATATGATCAAAATTATGACATCTGAAGCACTGTGTAATATAACAGTTCTTTTTAAATAGCTTGCATGTACATTCTTGATATGAGTTTAGCATGCTTATGTTCATTAATCAATTTATCATCGCTTCAATCATGATTTTTACAATGAATGATGAATGAATCTTCTCGCTTTTTATTATCTTCTTGAGTCAGATTATTCTTAAAACTTTCAAATCTTCATGAAGTCTTGCATTATCTTTTATCAATCTTTCAATGATCTTTTTCTGATTATTTATGTCTATTATAATGCATATTTCATGTGTCAGCATTGCGAAGATTCAACGTGTTATGCATGTTGAGCTCATGATTTCTTTTGCTCATGTTTGAGCCTTTTTCAGATTTGCTCAAGCATTTAAGCTAACTGCGTGAAGAAAGATGTCATCGCTACTCAGCTTGCAAAGTAACATGATTAAGTTTCTTTGATCTGTCAACACACTTGCGATTTTCTGTAGAATCTGCTTGATCAACTTCTTCTGTATCTCTTTTATTTCTCTTCTGTTCATTATTTTAATCATGACTTCTCTTTTCTTGTAAAGTGATGATAAATCATCTTTGAAACATTACTTTTTTATCGTTGTTTCTTCTCTTGTCATGTTTGCTCATGACATGATTTTCGTTAAAAGATGCATACTTTTCTGTGTTTGTAACTGTTTATTAGACAGTTGAACTGATGTCTTTAATTTCTATACATTCTTTGCAATAAATGCATTCTGATTCACATGATGTTTTTCTTCTGAATTGAGTCAAATACATTGAATCAGCTTTAATGCTATTTCTTTTCATGAATGATCTTTGCTTTTCTTCTTCTCTAATGTTGATATCTTTATTAGTAAATCAATAATGTTAGTAATGTTCTCTTCATTATTATGTAAGCATTTCAACTTTGCATCTTTGTTTTCTTGCAATGAATCAACGTCACTTGTAATCGTCTTCAAATCAGCATTGCTGCAATTCATGCAATTCATCATCATTCACTCGTCTTCTAAATTCACTCTGTCTTGTTTATAGTACTCTTTTTCAAAATTTGTGATGTGTGTGTTATGATTATTTCATTACTGATTTAAGAAAAAGTTTTTGATAATTTTTAAACAATTAAAATTTTAATCTTTTAATTTTATTAATTAATTTAAATTGTTGCATACTGAATAAGTTGTAAATTCTTTAACAATTAAGATTTTAATTTCTTAATTCTATTAATTTCTTAATGTTGTTTTGTCTTTTGATGTCATTAATTATCAAATACACAAACTTCTTTATACTCATGTGATTATCAGTTGAGTGAATTTGAATGAGTAACAAAATCAGTATCATGTAATAATAATAATAATAATAATAAATTCATACACTCTTGTGACATCGATTAAATCGACTCATGAAAGACTTTATGCTATCTGTATCGAGTGAACAAAATTCTCTGAGATAGAAAATCACTCGCAGTCTACACGACTGCTTCACGCAGTCGAAACAGTGAGTTTTGAGACTATGTATCAAATTTGTTTGCGTTGATCACACGTTAAAGAACGAGTGTTCTAGTCACTCTAAATTGCTTCAAGAGCTTCGTTTTCATCATCATCTTCGCTACTGCTCTGAGACTCTTCGTGATGATGATGATTATTCAATAGTTTGAGAAGTCAGCATCTTGTAGCATTCTTGATCGCAGATGC
>JAABUR0100002032.1_pt1 | contig 33007 bp, 17 predicted proteins | sample 5560091 | NCBI WGS metagenome assembly JAABUR01 (sample SAMN10711879, study PRJNA513375) | rock metagenome | isolation source: Antarctica rocks | place: Antarctica: Victoria Land, University Valley sud
GGGGTTTATTAGATCCCCCGTAGAATAATTCTTAGATTTCTTAAGAATTAGTCTTACTATAAAAATAGACTAATTTTATATTACTATATAACCCCTATAATTTATAATTCTAATAATTCTAATTCTTTACCTATTTAAGGGTAGTAATCCGTTATTAGTTATAATAAATATAACTCGCTCTAGTAGTATTATAAGTAATACGCCGTTATAATAGAGTTAAGATAAAAGTAGTTTATTAAATACTTTTAATAATAATCCTAGCTAATAGGAAAGGGAATAGGAAAGTTATATAAGGGATATAAATAAACCTAATAACGCTAAAAAATACCCCTAAGGGAGATTTAGAGAATTATAAAGGAAGTATTCCCCTTATAATAGAACGCCTTACGCAGGTAAGGCGTAAGTAAGAAGAGTTACTATAAATTTAATAACTTAAAGAAGTTAAAGTAGATATTACCGCCCTAGAATTAGGGGAATAGAATTCTCTTTATAGTAATAGTAGTATAAGTTAGAAGCGTATATATAGCGAAGCTAAGGAGTACTTAAGTCCCTTCTAAAGTATATTAAAGCTAACCCCTATTCTTAACTATTATAATAAGAATATCCGTAAATATTAAGACTAGATATAATAATATAATATATCTTTTCTATAGACTCTATTTAACTTTATTATATAGATATTACATATTCTATTTATAATACTAGCGCTTAAGAGTAACCTAGAATAACTTTAGGCTATTTATATATATTCTTATCTATTAGAAATATTAAGTTAGAAGGATTTTATAGACTTTTTATTAAATTATATTAAGGATCTTATAAATAGGGAGTTAAGCGTATATTAATAGTATACTAATATATATTAACGCCTAATACAGGTAATTTATAAGTTTAAAATATACTTAATATTATTAGAAGCCTAACTTCCTAAAAAAGTTAAAAGTAAGCGGGTAATAAATTTATATATTAAGCTTATTAAAGAGCTTTAAATCGCTCTTATAAATTAGGGGTCCCTACCTAATACGAGAGATAAACTCCTATTATTAGTAATACGCCTTAAGGCTAATATTAATAAGATAAAAAGCCTAGGTAAGAAAGGCTAGCGAAATATACTATATAAGTACGCGGATTATAATAAAGGTAAAAAACTATAAATAAATAGGGATAATATTATAAGAGGACGAGGAATAGGCGGTTATAATAGTAAGAGTAGTTATAATAAGCTTAAATTACGCGACTTATTAGATATCATTTATTAGAATTATAATAAAAAGGGCTATTATACTACTAGTTACCCTAATCTACTAAAATAAGGTAGATTTTAAATAAAAGGAAGACGCTTAAACCTTAGTATTATAAGTAAATAGGGCCGATACGTAAGCGAGGAGTAGGGAAAAGGCTAGACCCTATTAAGGACTCTAAATTATTAGGGGAAGGGTTATAAGGAGTAGAGGTTAAACCTCTAATATTATATTAATATAAGGTTAAGATAATACTAAAGTATAAGCCTCTTAAGTATAAGGGATATCTTAATTATAGTTCCTAGCTAAATATTATCTTATAAGCTTATACTATAAAAGCGGGTTTAAAATGTATTAAAAACGCTAAATTACTATATCTAGGCTTTATAAATAGTAAGCCTATCTTCTATTATAATACATATAATATAATATATTAAACTACTAATAGTTAGGGTTCTTTCTATTAATATACCTATATTTTCTATTTAATTAATAAGGTAGGACTACTACTAGTTATTAGTAGACTTATATAGTATATAATAGGTATTAAGGTTAATACGGGTATAAGGAAGTAGCGTTTTAGAATTAATAAGTTATTATTCTAATTAAATAATCTATAATAGTTTATAAAATTCTTAAAGAAATAGCCGGCTATTTATATACTTCTTATTCCTAATATTATTAATCTAGAACTTATATAATTAAGACTTAGAGTAGTAGATATAAGTAATCTAGATAAGGAATACATAGTTAATTTATATATATTACCTTTAGAGTTTAATAAGTTCTTAGACGTATTCTTAGTTAAAGAAGCCAGACGTCTACTATCCTATTAAGGAAGTAATTACGCTATTAATATAACTAGTAGCCCGCCTTATAAACCCTTATATAACTTATTAAATATAGAGTTAGCGGAATTAAGACGCTATCTAGATAAAGCCTTAATAAAAGGATAGATTAGGTACTCTAAGAGTCTTATAAGATTACCTATCCTATTTATCTTAAAGAAGGATAGAGGCTTATATCTATATATTAACTACCGTAGGTTAAATAAGGTAACTATTAAGAATAGATATCCTTTACCCCTAATTAGTAAAATATTAGATCGCCTAAATAGAGTAAAGGTCTTTATAAAACTTAATCTTAAGGATATATATTATTATATTTATATCTAAAAAGGAGATAAGTAGAAGACTACATTTTATATATAATATAATTATTTTAAGTATTTAATAATACTATTTAGTCTTATAAATACTTTAGTAACCTTTTAAGCTTATATCAATAAGTCCTTAATAGGGTTACTAGATAAATTCTATATTATTTATCTTAATAATATTCTTATCTATTTAGAATTACATATAAAGTATAGGGATTATATATATAAAGTACTTAAGCGGCTTTAATAGTATAAATTATTTACTAACCTAAAGAAATATTAGTTCTTTATAACTAAAGTAGAGTTCCTAGGATTTATTATCTTAATTAAAGGCGTTATAATAGATTAGCGTAGGGTAGATACTATCTAATTATAGCCTAGGCTAAAGAGCTTTTATAAAGTATAGATTTTTCTTAGATTTATAAATTTTTATTATTATTTTATTTATTAGTATTTATAAATTATATTACCCTTAATAGGGCTATTAAAGAGTAGTATAAAAGGCGTTAAGATAGGTCCTTTTAATTAGCCTAATAAAGTGGAGTATATATTTAATATACTCTAATAAGTATTTCTTAATATATTAATACTAAGATATTTTAGTCCTATATTACCTACGCGAGTTAAGATTAATATATTAGATTTTAAACTAGCTAGTATTCTATTATAACTCTAGGAATTAAGTTAGTAGTATCTTATAACCTTTTAAAGTAAGAAAATAAACTTAGTTAAAGAATACTATAAAACTTATAATAAGGAGTTACTCGCGATAGTCGTAGTCTTTAAGTAGTAGAGATACTACCTAGAAGGTAGTTTCTATCTAGTTAAAGTACTTACTAATTATAATAACCTAAGGGGTTTTATAAATATAAAGGCCTTAAATAGTTAATAGGTAAGATAGGTAATAAGACTCTTAACTTATAACTTTATTATTAAGTATAGACTAGGTAAGACTAATCTAGCTAATACGCCGTTAAGGCGCCCTAATTATAAAAGCGAGGGTAAGGTAATAAATAAACTTATCCTTATATTATAATAAAAGCTATTAATAGTAGTAGGTTTATTAAACCCTATTTTCCGTATTATAGTAGAGGCCTATATATTTCCTATTCTAGGATAGGGCTTACTACCCTCTAATAATAAAGGTGAACTTACTACGATATATAGTATATACGTAAGGTAGTTATAGATACTAGTACTAGTTATAAGATTAATAATACTAGGAATTATTAATATAACTATTAGAATAATAGTTTTAGATAGAATATATCTATTAAGGTATAGGGACCCTTAACCTAGTAATATAGGGAGTATAAATAAGATACTACTTTAATATACCTATAACATAGCTAAGAAATAGCTTAACCCTATTACTAGAACTATTAGTTATAAATAACTTATTCTATATTTTCTAGCTAGTATAATAGCAGAGAATAAAATAGTATATAATATAACTTTAAAGTCTATAATTAAGTTAATTAAAGTACTTTAATAAGAAGATATTTTTATTAGCTAGTAACGCGTAGGTAAAATAATAGATAGATAAGTTAGGAGAGCTAGGTAATAGATATTTAATAGTTAAGGTTTACTTAAGTATAATAAGAAATTATATATTCTTAAAGACTTATTAATCTATAAAGAGCTATTAAAGTACTATTATAACGACCTCTTAGTAGGGCATTTTAGGCTTAATAAGACACTTAGTCTCCTTTACTAAAAATATACCTAGATAGGTATAAAGGTAGATATTAAAGAATATATTAATTCTTATAATATTTATTAAAGAGTTAAGGTAAAATGATATTAACTATATAGCGACTTAACTATACTTCCTAAGCTAACTAGGTTATAGAGGTTAATTATAATAGATTTTATTATAAATCTTCCCCTATATAAATAGCGTAGAGGTATTTATAATACTATCCTTATAGTTATTAATAGGTATACGAAGATACTTCACTATCTTCCTATATAAAAGGACTTTAAGGTAACTAATCTTATAAATATCTTATTTAAAGAAGTCTTCCTAAAGTATAATATACCTAATAATATTATATTAGATTAAGGGAGTCTATTTATAAGCGCTTATTAGTCTAACTTATACTACTATTTAAAGTTAAATTATAGGCTAAGTATAGCCTTCTATTTATAGATTAATAGCTAAATAGAATATTAGAATTAGACGTTAAAATATTATTTAAGAACTTACTATAATAATAGATAAGATAATTAGGTAGGGTTATTACCCCTAGTAGAATTTATATATTATAGTATAAAGAATATAATAATAGGCTATAATCCTTTTAAGCTTTATTATAACTATTAACCTAAGATTCTTATATATTCTAGGGATAGAACTTATTAAGAGGAGGTACTAGATATAAGATAATATATCTAAAAACTTTATAAATTATATAAAGACCTATTAAGTTAATAGTAAGACGTATTAGAAATATAGGTAAAGTTTTATAATAAGAAGTATAAGTTAATATCTTTTAATTAAGGAGACTTAGTTATATTAAATATAAAGAACTTAAAGTAAAAGCGACTAAGTAGGAAGCTATCTTATAAGCTTATTAGCCCGTTCCGTGTCCTTAGACCTATTAATAAGTAGGCGTATTACTTAGTATTACTATTAATATATATAATTTACCCTATTTTCTATATTTTACTTTTAGAGCTATATACGCGTAGGTAAGGCGATACCTCTATATCTAAGCTACTACCTCTAGAACTTATTAATAATAATAAGTAGTAGGAGTTAGAAAAGATTTTAAATAAGAAGATAAAGAAGGGTAAACTCTAGTATCTTATTAAGTAGAAGGGATATCCTCCCTAATATAATTAATAGGTTCTAGAAGAAAATCTAGAAGATATATAAGAAATACGCGAAGACTTTAATAAAAAGTAAAAGCACTATTATTATAAATAGGAGTTATAAATATTAAAATAGAATTAGAGAATATAATAAAGGATATTTAATTAGTTACTTAAAAGTAAGTATAAAGAGTATTAATCTCTTTTATCTTATCTACTAGGAGTAGGTAAAACGCCTTAGGGGCGCTAGTATATAGGAATAACTTAGGAAAAAAATAAAAAACTATCTAATTAAATTAGGAGAAGGGAACCTAGCGCTAAGTAGTTAAAGCTTACTTAACTACCTATATAAGTATAAGTAATATAATATTAATATACTAGGCACCTACTCCTTATTATCTATATCTATCTTATCCTCTAGGCTAGAGGCTAAGGGCTTAAGGCCTATTTAAAGATATATAAGTAATAGTTATAATAAGTAATAAATATAGTAAAAGCGTAGGGGAGTATACCTTAGCTTACTTAATATTATAAATACTTATAAGGGTTTTACTAATATATTCTATTATTTAAAGAATTATAATTTATACTTCTAATATACTTATTAGTTTCTTTTTACTACTAAGACGTGCCGCGATATAGTTATAAGAAGCTAGCTTAGAGTAGATAGTAATTATAGTATTTATAAGGGTAACGCCTACTACTTAAAGCTTTAATTTATCCTTTAAAGTATCTAAATAATCCACGTTATTAATTAATTAATAAAGCTTAATTACCTTATTATAAACTAGGATTATATTATTAGGAATCTAGAAGTTAAGTAATTAGTATATATTATAATTATAAAAATAATCTAAGAATATAAGGAAAACCTACTAGTTTATAGTTATAATAGACTTCTAAATAATAGTTATACTACTTAAGTATTATTTTCTTTTTATTAGTAATTATAAATATAGTATTACTTATACTATTAATATATACGCTAAGTATAATATTATTATAAGTACTTATACTCTATAAGTCCTTTATTAATATAATAGATATATCTCTTATATATATTTTATTTAAGACGGGGAGCTCCCTAAGAATATATAGCTAGGGAAGTAGGGGTAAGAATAATATACTACTTTATATTAGCTACGTAGTCTAAATATACCTAAGTACTTACCTTTATAAAAGAGGGATAATAAGTAGGTATAACTAGATTATTATCTAGGTTAAACGGGTTATTAATACCTACGGCGGAGCTAAGGTAAGAAGTAGGCTTAGGGATAGGCTTACGCGTAGGAGGAGTGGCTCCTTAATAGGATCTTTAATAGGAATCTTTATAGGATTTATAATAGGAGTTTTTATAGGATCCTTAATAATTAGATTATCTAATTAGGTATTAGGATCTACTTCTACTTCTATTATAAAAGCTAGGTGTACTACGTATATTTTATATTAGATTAAGCTATATTATATTAGCTATATTTACGTGAAGAGTTAATAAACTAACTTATAAGTAATACTTAAGATATTAAGATATTAGATATTATATTATATAATTAACTATTATTATATATATTATATATATTATATATATATAAAAAGAGAGGGCGTTAAGTACCTAGAAAAGATATTATTAATAGTTATAAAAGATAAAGTATTAAAGAAAATTTTAGGTATTATAATAATAATATTAAGGCGCTAAGACTATATTAGTATAGCTATTATTATTATATATAAAAAGTTATTATATATAACGCGTATACTTTAGATTATAATATCTACGCGTAATAAATAGTTATATTATAATATAGAGTTATAAATACTATATATTATAACTACTATATAGGCTATAATCTTACTTTATTAAGTTCTTTTCTTTATATCTTATACTAGGTTTAAAGGTTTTTATTAAACTTAATTAAATAGGCTATTTATATTAAACTTAAGGACGAGTTTCTTTAAAAAAGGAGGTAATTATTATAACCTATTAAATAGGCTATACTTCGCATACGCTTAGTATATATTACACCCTTATATTAACCCGTAAGGGAAAATAATATATAAGGCTTACTAGTCTCTTTAAGGGGTTTATTAGATCCCCTATAGAATAATTCTTAGATTTCTTAAGAATTAGTCTTACTATAAAAATGGACTGATTTTATATTACTATATAACCCCTATAATTTACAATTATAATAGTAAGAAAGAGGAGGTAGAACTAATAATAGAATATATATAATTTAGGAGGGTATTCTTTAAGGGGGAGGAATATAACTTATATAATTATATCTATACTATTAATAGATTTAAGATAGCTAGAAATATTAGTATATATAATCTTAAATTTAATACTAAAAAGAAGGTAATAGTAAATACCTCTTAAAAAGGATTAGCCTACTTTCTTATTAATATTAAGGTAACCCTTATATAAAAAGGTTAGAAGAAGGATAAGAAATATACTATTAATATTAGTATTAGCTAGTATAATACTAAGTAGGTAATATTATATAAATAGATTATAAAGTTTAAGGATATTAAGTTATATATTAATTTCTAGTATATATATATTATAAAAGGGTTTATCTTATTAATAGTATTTACTTAAATACTATTAAATAGTACTCCTCCTCTTACTTAAGCTAGTTAAAAAGCTACTATTATAATAGTAAGACTTATTTATAAGGCGACTAAGTAATAAGCTTTATAAACTCTTACTAAGTAGTAAATAGCCCTACTTATAATAAACTATAAATATAAAGAGGTTAATTCTTAACCTAACTACTTATATTATTATTAGGTTTATACTAAAATAAGTAAGTATTACCCTCTAGATTATAAGAATTTTATATAATAGTAAGTAGTTATAGATCTTAAGAATAATTTAATTAGTCTATTAAGGCTACTAAAGTATATAATCTAGGACTTAAATAAGAATTATATTTAGAAGAAGGGGAGGAATTATATAATAGTCCTACTAGCTACCCCCTTAGTAAGCTTATTAGCTAGTTCTTCTATACCTTAGATACCTACTTTATAACTACCTTTAGCTATACTTATATTTATACTAACTAGTATATTAGTTACTAATATCTTCTTATTATAAATTATATAATAGGAGTAAAGGTAAATAGATAAGAAGGATATTATTAAGGTTATAAGAGTAAGGGTATTAAAGCTAATCCTCCTATTATTAAGATATAAAAATATTAATATTATCCCTCCTATTACCTTATATCCTTAGAGTAAAGTAGTAGAAGGTAATAATTTAAGAGGATATATTAAGTAGTATCTAATAAGCTATCTAGATACTAATAAGCCGTAATAGGAGTATATTAGACCTAATATAAAAGAAGTAATATAACCTTAGAAGCCTTTAATTAAAGAAGATAGATCTAGAGTATTTATATTATAAGTATAATATTACTATTAATATTAGTAAGGCCTTAATAAGGGATATAAGTAAGTATATTAAGTAGAAGTATAATAAAGGTAGTCTTTATAATTATAAGATCTATAAGGTTATAAGTATTAATAAGGATAATATTATTAATAGGGTAGATAAGGATAAGAATAATAAGAATAATATTAATACTTAAGATTTAAATATATAAGTTACTTAAAAGAAGAGCTCTACTCTAAGCTAGAAATACTTATCTTTTAATAGGTTTAATACTAGCTTTATAAGTATTTCTAGCTTAAGTCTAAGTAGATAATTTACTATTAATTTAGTAGTAGCCTTTTAGGATAGGAAGTATAGCTTTAATAGAGAAGACCTCTTAAAAAGTATTAATTTATTAATTATTTTCCTATTTCTTAGATATATTCTCTAGATACTCTAGATATAAATAAGTAATTTAATATTATATACCTAATACTTTAAATAGACCTCTTACCCCCCCTTTTCCTACCCTTATAACTCTTAAATAATATATAATATTTTATAAGAATTATATAAAGCCCTTAAAGTTATTATTTTTTATATATACCTTTATCTTATAATTATTCTACTTGATCTATCTCTTTAACTTCGCTAATAATATCTTAATAGAATTTAGGTTTAGTAAATAAGGAGGGAGCTTAGCTAGAATAATACTTATAGTATAATATATAACTTCTAGCTCTTTAAAGTTATAAATTAATATATTATCTATAATTAGAATAGAATATAAACTAGGAAATTAAGTTATTTATAAGAGGATTCTTATCTAAATAAAGTTATTAAAGATATTTAATATTATAGTACTATAATAAATATCCTAGGTAATATATCTATTAATAGTAATTATAAGTAAAATACTCTATCTCTTATTATAAATAAGGAATTCTTTTTATATTACCTTTACCCTATTTAGTATATATTTATATTTCTTAAATCTAAACTACTTATTTATAATACTCTTATCTAGGAAAATAAGTTATTCTACTTACTAACTTATAAGATAAAGTATCTAGTTAGTCCTTAGGAACTAATTATATTAATATATAATCTTTTTTACCTACTTCCTACTCTAGTTAAGTCGTTTAATTATTATACTAATAGCTTATTATATTATAATAATACTAAACTTATCTTAGAGAAAATCTTATATCTTATCTTAAAAAGCTATTAGTTAATATACTAGGAAGTTAAGAAGCTCCTTTATATAATATATTAATAATATAAGATAGTAACTACCTTACCTAAGTATATCTCTTAGCTATTAAACTAATTTATACTTTACTTAATTACTCCTTTATTACTTAAGCGTCCTCCTCTTTACTAGGGTAGATAATAGTATATCCTTATTACTATATCTAAGAAGTAGATAGCTAGTAACCTCCTCTTATAAATAAGAGCTATTAGCCTAGGGTATATTATAGGTAGAAGGAGGTAGTAGAGGTAGTAATAGTAATAAAGGTATTAGGTAATTAATATAATTATATAATTATATATAGCTTTAATTATAATATATTTAGATAGCTTAGATATCTACTAAGTACTTATTATAGGGTCTAGAGATATATTAATAGCTATAGTACTAATTATATAAGGATTTTCTAATTTTCTCTAGGAATACTAAGACTGCTACGTGAAAATTATCCGACGATAATAGTAGTAGTCCTATGAACGTTTATTGTAGAGGAAATGAATCCTCTTATAGGGTGTTTTCCTTTTAGCAATGGCCAAAGCGGAACCAAGTCCACCCATACCTTGTCTCTCACCGACACCATGACAATCACAACAACCGAAAACGCATCGATGTAATCTTTCTTCCATAGGCTAAATATCTACCTACCTACCAACGTCACCACCCAAAACGCAAAGCCAACGACAATGCCAGCTATTCATCCACGACATGCCATAAAGTGCAACATTATCCATGCACGCACCCCCAATCAATGTCCAACCAACATACCTTGGGCTTTTTAGTTATCTCTAAACGGGCCTGAACGCCCCCAACGGGCCAAGCTCTATTGCACAATCTGCTCTCGCAATTTACTCGGATCTTGCGCTTTGTTCCTCCTTCCCAACAGCGTCGAATTGTCCAGCGTCAGCTCGAACGCCCCTCTGTTCTTCCTGACCTGCTGCTTCGCTGCGGCGGCAACGGCGGGACTATGCTGACCGTACCCTGCCTGTTTAGGTGCCGCCGCCTGTCTGGCTTGTGCAGCCGCGCTCGGGTTGCCAAGATTCGTCTGCCGCATTTTCTGTTCCACACCACTTACATCCGCGGCGCCACTCTGTGGTTTAGGCAGCTTGGACGGTGGATTGTTACCTAGAGCATTGGGAGGAAGCTCGTCCTCTAGGTCATCGTAATCGTCATCGTCTTCGTTGAGGGGATTGAGCCCATTCATACCAGCTGCACCACGATAACCTTGAGGGAAGTTCTTACGTCGTTTCCCCTCTTCTTCCTGGCGGTGGACGGCGTATGAAACGTCAAATACTTCACGTAAATTGACAGCACCAGGTGAGCGGAAGTCCACACGACGCTGATTTCCGCCTGGCGTTTCAAGATATTGAGCCGAAAGAGGTTCAGAGGCGCTTGGGCCGAGGTGCTTCTGATTGCCGAATCCGTACTCTTTCTGACGAGTGTACAAAGGCGTCGCAAGAGGTGGCGCATCGGCTGCAGCATATGTCTCTTCTCTGCTTTCCTGAATCCAAGGGTGGTTGAGAAATTGTTGTATAGTGTAGCGTCTTTCGGGATCCACCGTGAGCAGATGTGACACAAGATCCTGCGCGGGCTTTGATATGTCATCCCACCACGGCGAGAGGAAGGTATATTGTCCGCGCGCCACTTTCTCCGTGAGAACTTGAATGCTCTCGTCATAAAAGGGCGGGAAACCACATAGCAAGGTATATAGCACGCAACCCAGTGCCCACATATCGACGCTCTTGGAGTATCGCTCGTCCTTAACAATCTCCGGTGCTGTGTATCCGACTGTACCGCAAGGCGTCATCGTTTGGGAGTCCCAGATGACCTTCGACAGCCCGAAATCAGCGATCTTGATCGTTCCGATACCTCCAGCTCCAGCTCCTTTGATGAACTCTCCTTCGTCTTCCTTATCTTCGTCCTCGGCTGATCGGGGCTTTGGGTGTCTCGTTGGAATGAATGTTGATGGGTAAAAAAGTAGGTTCTCTGGCTTGATATCACTGGTCGAAGTTAGCAGGACTTTCGTAGTAGGCTTGACTGTCGATGTACCGATGAACCACTCCAGCAGTCTCGTGTAAATATTCTAAAGCTTCCGCGACCTGCACGATGACGTGGCGACTCAAGTCTTCGCTAAAATATGTCAATCTAACAATCTGATGGAAGAGCTCGCCCCCAGGGCAAAGCTCGAGGACGATATAGTAGTATTGGCGAGATTCGGAGAAGTCGATAAGCTTGACAATATTGGGATGGTCTAACTGCCGCATGATTTGAACTTCTTTAAGGATGTTGGCTCTCTGCAAAGAGAATAGGCAAGTCAGCGGTCAGTCGCGGGACAGGATCAAGTCACGGATACGGAAGGGCATGGCAGCACATGGCCTGGAAGGAAGTCTTGCGCACCTCCACAACCTTGGGCTGTTTCTTGAAATCCGGATGAAGGTGGTTGTCGCCCTATTGCACCCACTAATGTTGGCCAGGCGTCGAAAACCACCAAGGGGTGGCACGACTTGGGATACATTCCATGATAGTGCAGTGTATGATAATGAAAGGGTCTCGCTCCGTTCGCTTAGCGTGAACATACCTGTGTGGAGTTCATTTCGAATTTGCGGACAACCTTAATAGCAACTTCAGGTCCAGAGCCATTGGCTTCTCTAGCACGGTAAACATTGCTGAATGCACCGTCGCCCATCTTCTCTAACAGACTCCATCTCTCCAGTCCGGGATATTTCGGCAGCTTGCCTTGGCTCTCCCTCTCTTCTGCGACAATTCTCTCAATGACAGATGGGTCCATGTCGTTACCACGCTCGACTGATCCACCACCGTCCATTCTCTGCTTGTCCCCAGCAGCCTTGGCCGCAGCGTTGCCTGCTTGAGCAGCCACATTGCGATGACCAACATTTGCAGCCGAATAGTCACCTCCGGCAATATGGGCTTGTGGTAGTGGTTTATGATCCAGCACATTGGGATCGCTCAGGGCGTATTGTGCGTTGGGTGGAGGAGGGGCATATCGCTGTTGTTGGGCATGCACTGGTGATGTACTTGTAGTGGGGTCGGCAGCTTGTCGAGCTTGCTTGCCATGTCGGATGAAATTCTTGAGGTTCTGTATTGTAGACATGATTGAAAGTAGGATATGCCAGGTGTAAGAGGGTTGACGGTGCTCCTAGACTGGTGGGGTGGGTTGGGGGGGGGGCACTTCCGACGTGGATCTGAGGCCCACGGCGACAAGGGCAGAAGCTGTCTAATATATCAAGTCGTCTCCTCTGCCTGGTGGGTTGGATGCAGTAATCTTCGCATGCCAAAGGAGAGATGGACGGTCATGAAGGTGATCGTTGATGTTTCTAGATGGTGGATTGAGAAATGACGAGGGATCTGCCTTTGAAATGAACAGGGCCAGGGTTCGGTTGGACTTGCCGCTTGGCAATAGAACTATATTCTACCTTATCACTTGTAATTTGGTGACACAAGGCAGGAGCGAGGTCTTCTTTATATTTGGCTCTTAATGTTCAACTACGGGATTTCAAATCCAATCCAATCCACAGACGATTGACGTGAGATCTTGGTCGTAGTACGGTCCAAAGATTCTTCGAGAAGGCTGCAGCGCGGCGTTTGCCAGGGTCTTTGTCCCAGACGGCTTGTGCTTGATGCGCGATGACGCAGACAGCATCATAATGATGAACCCTTCCACGGCAATCCCCAACCCCATCCTTGTCCTGTTTATCATCAATCCAATTGGACACATCAAACACACAATCTACACGCCATGGATTGTGTAAGCGATCTGATCGAGATACTCGCTCGCAATTCTAGATACTGTATGGAGCGGACCTCGAATCTCAAAGGGAGGTGAATATTATATCCAGTATATACCACATAATCAAATGAAATCCCAATTCAATACAAAGTGCCATATCCAGTACCTGCCTCCGTCCTGATCGTTTCGTCCCTGCCGTATCGCATAAGATTCGTCAATGTCTTTGCGTCTCTAACGCTGTCATATCATTGTGCCATCCTTGTTACTCCTTCCTTGGACCTCGTTATCCGTCGTCACCAACACCTAGTCCTGCCCAGCACTTCCATTCCCTACTGGACCGATCTTCTCTCGCAGCCACTGCCTTCTCTTCTCCCTCTCACCCTCCTCCTTTGCTTTCCTTCTTTTCTCCAATAAACGTGCCACGCCTCGAAAGCCAACAAACTGTACTTGATAGCCGTGTGCGCCCATCTCTTCGTTCCTCCTCCCGTCTTCCTCCCAGACATGAGGACGACCGAGCTCATAAGGATAATCAGAATCCGATGCCATGGTCATGGATGAAGGTCGCTGCCTTCGAGCATGGTGTGGATAACGTATAGAGTTGCTTAGTCTGCGCGTCAAGGACATGGTCCTGCCTGGCGGTGCTTCCACACGAGCTTGCGGTTGCACTCGACTGCCGTTGAGGTAGCCTGTATTCCCAAATTCGCTGTCACTGTCGCTCCCATCATCGTATGCTCGAGGGCGCCAGAAGGGATGCAATTTCACATCCGGTCCGTCCGCAATTGGACTCTTTCGCCGTGGTGTACCAGCCGTGCCACGGAGGGAAAATGTACGAGTGAAAGGTGCAACTAGCGATTGTGACCGAGGTCGACGAGCGGAGAATGTACGTTTGAGACTTGATACCGGAGCACTGAAGCGGCTCTTTCTGGCCGGTATTCCAGTTGTGGTACTTGACTTCTCTGGAGACGGAGGACCATTTGCCGGGGTGGGTGCGATTATTCTCAAGTCTGGTGGCTGCGGTGGATCTCGTGGATTTTGGAGCGGAGAAATTAGGGTCTCCCTTGGTGGTTCAAGGGGCGACTCATGATAGCTCAAGGGCCCTGGGAGCGCGATGTTGGCTTCTCCAGTGATGATGGCTGAGCGTTCCTCGGGCACGGAGCCCCTTCCGCTCGCCATCTGCTGGATAACGAGGATGGACTTATTAGTGTGGGGATATATACTAATAGCTGTTGCTTCGCTCACTTCTAACGTTCCTGGAGTTGATGAATGAGCGGAGCGAAGCGAAAATGGAGTCACCATGGTGGACCGTGGGCGCATCGCCGACCAGTCACCTGTGCGTAAACGATCTATGCTTGGGGTCCGAGCTTCCTGGCCATCGCTGGAATGATGCGGGGGATCAGGCCGAGTGATAGGGGTGGCTGGAGCATAGACAGCGTCGAGGCCTGCCGTTGTCGCAGAAGTGGTGGTGGACGGCTCCTCTGTACTCGTCGGTACAGACGGCGGCGACGAATCGCCGATATTTGATATTGGCTTCGTCTCCGTACTATTCCCGACATAGTTCACCGGTGTTACTGCATGGACCACAACGGACATTGTTCGGCGATCGCGAGGACGTGGTATGTCAAAGTAACCAACAGTATCTTCTGGAGCCGTCGTTGGTCTTGATGACAGCTGTCGCGAAGCAAGTGAGAATGGATTCGAAAGGGGTTTGCTGCCTGATGCGGAAGATTGAAGGGAGGATCTGCGTTGAGGGATGATCGGAGCAAGGTCTTGCCGTGATCTGGCTTCGCTGGGTACAAAGCTGTCTAAACTATCAGACGCAAAGCTTTTCCGCAGTTCTTGATCTGGGCTTCCGCTTCTGTGCAATCGCCGTCGAAGCGAATGATCGTTTGAAATAAGGGAGTTACGATTAGAAGGCGGAGTGGCTAGATCCAGCATCTTGCTCGTTCGGCGTAAGGTCTGTCGTCGTTGAGGTAGTGAGTTGATGACCATCGCCGATACTATAGTAGACGTAGTAGAGACCTGGGATAATCGCTTGGTATCAAGGTCCCGAACCTCGCTATCCAAACTGAAATCATTGTCTTTGAGAGGCCACTTTATCTGCTCGGCGAACTTTTCCGTTGACGCTTTACGTGGGCTGTGCCGGCTCTGTTCCACCCTCTGTCTTAGGCTAAGACTCTTCTTTATTGATGCCTCTAGCTCTTTTCCCAAAGTGGGAGAGTCTGATACCGGCTCTGATGTTCTTCGTAGGGGCCTGTGGCCTGTCGCGAAGGGGGCAGGCTTCACAGGGTCTGTCAGAACCTCATCCTTCTTCGAATCCTCCATATCGGCATCCCACGCCCCATCAAAAGCGGAGAAGTGTTGTGTTGACGGCGAGCGCCTAGGTGTAGTCTGTCCTGGCGTAGCCTCCTCGTCCTCGGACTCCAATCCTAAACCGAGTCCCACATCCTTATGCGTATCATGTTCAGCTGTCGGCAACCGCTTCGGCCGCGATGATTGTAATACGGGTGAACGTGACGGCTTGTCGTCGTCGTCCGACAATTGATTTTCTCGAGCGGTCTTGAAGGACTCCGTCCGACTCTCGCTTAACGTACGATATGAAGAAAACGAAGCGACGGCTTGAGCTCGATGTATCTTTCTCGGCGGGGTGGTTTCTGGCATTGGCAGGCTTTGCTGAACCCTGAATATGGTGCCCGAGCTATCGCATGCCTTACCCTTTGCGAACTTGCCCCGTCTTAAAGCTGCGTCATCAATCCAGCTCTGGAAATCATCCCTAAAATTGATCGGGGTGGGCAAGGGAACGCCAACGACTGGAATGACATGGATGGGTGATGGATCTGGAATCCATGACTTGATACGATCAGCTGAGCTGTATGTAATTCGGTCGCTTCTACTGCGAACGTGTTCCTTTACGCCCTGTCGCGTGGGCGTTGGTTCGACTACCACATGTTTTCTTCGTGGAAGAGCCTTATGGCCCTTAAGCGACCCGAAGAGGACTGTGGAAGTCTCATCCGTGGGTGGTTCCAACGATCTACCGGGCATCCTGTCTCAATCTGATGTATTCCAGCATTGAAAAGACTACTCTTGATCTCTCAAAGCATTGCTGAAGAGCGGCATCGTGCCATGCGGTCTAGATTCATAATTCGGCGCGATGTGTAGTATTAAATCCAGCAGAAGACCGGAGAGCGCCCAAATATTTTGTGGATAATTCGTAGACTGATGGGCAGAATGATGAATGACCACGATCCGTTGTGACCGAGAGTGTGGAATGGGATGATGTCTAGGCGAGCTCGAAAGGCAACGCTCGGTCGGGCTTCTTCCAAAGTTCAGTTGATAGGCTGTTTGGGTACATTCATTCATGCACTAGCCCCGTCCTCCAGTCCTTAGCTGGGGTGGGTCGCACTGATCGAGCGCAGATGCCTTGCGCCAAAAGCTGTGGCCTTCGGGACGTTGCAGATTGATGAGCGCGCTGCTGACCACCTGCTGTGAGGATTGAGGTGCGTGATTTGACCGTACTTGCGCGTCCTGTGAATAGTGAGAAGATGACCGTTGACGTCTGTCTTGGGATAACGAATTGCCTATGTAAAGATTAGAGAAGCTCCAATGATTGCGACGCTTTCCCGCTCTACTAGAATACTACTAGTTCTAGCCCCTTTAGCCCTGCTATCTACCGCTACCCTTGCTGATCTGCAGATATTCTATTCAGACTACAGTCAGACAGAATATCTATTACATTGAAATAACCCGAGATGCAACGAGGCGGAGTCGCGAAGAATGCAGGCAGTCGAGGTCGAAACGACTGGGTGTCGATGATGTCTTACAACCGCCTAAGAGGGTGGCGAAGTGTGCCGCCGTATCGCATCAGCGAATTAGAGCCGTCAGACGAGCAGACAGTGCAGAACATAGTTCTAGTGCCTCATGAATGTACTCCTGCACATAACGATACCTGCTGCATTTACAAGCAGGGTTACCGAGTCACTTTGTGATATGCGCATGAGACGGACGTTCGATGCAATTACATTCTCTCGATATGGTCTGAACGTGATGGTACAATGTTGAAAGGAAAGGGTGCGCCATCGCTAATGCAGTGGTCTTATGATGATTAGATCCCTTCCCCCTGCCCTCAGCTCTTACAGCATTGCTCCTGCTACAGCCACACCAAAGGCACCCACAACACCGGCCCCAAAGAACGGAGCTCTCTGCATTGCCACATTGGTGCTTTGTGTCTTCGCAGTACTGGATGTCCCAGTTGTTGCCCCAGACGTAGTAGATCTTGTCTGTGTGCCTGACGTAGGGCTAGGACCCGCCGATGAAGTTCTCGGCGCAGTGGCACTGCCAGTTGGGAGCATGCTGCTACTGCTGGTTTGCTGTGCATTTGTAAAGCCTGCAGTGATCACAACCGGTATGAATGAATATTCCGAAGCCGACAGTGTGTCTGTAGCCAATGCGGGGACCGAGTCGCTGCCTGCGGTTAGGGCAGAGCCTGATGCTGCTGCGATGCAAATAGCTTGGGTAGTTCCCATGAGCTGGCAGTTGAGGGACTCTGTGCCACTGTGATGGTGTCAAATTCTGCTTTGTCAAAAGTCCCAAAATTGGGGAGCTTACACATCTCCGATTGCCATTGCGAAGTGCACAGTCGATGGACCTTGAACGATTGTAACGGCACTGCTGAGGCCGCAGTCGCTTGAATCAACAGTGTACGGAAAGTTTTCCAAGCTTATTGAACTAGCGCTAGCAGCTGCTGCCGTTGAGGAGGCTGTTGGGCTGGCACAAGTGACTACGTAGGAAGTTGCTGTAGAGTCCTGGCGATCTGTAATCAGTCCCATGCCTCGAGTGATATGCGTATATTGGAACATATCTTACCGATCCAGCGATTGACGCAACAAGGCTTTGCCGATCGATGAATGGAAACAGAGAAACGGTGGAAGACTGGGTTGCGCCAAGGGCGACGACCGACAAGATGGAAAGGACAGTCGAGATCATCGTTGCGAAATTATTGTACTGAATGAGAGTGCTTCTGCCAATGTCCAAACAGAGTCTCCTCGCGCATGCTGCTGATAAAATGGGCTTCGGTTACTTTGGAGACAGTGAGACATTCTGATAAAGAAATTATAAAATGAAAGAGCGCTTGGGACAAGGCTGAAGGATCAAAGGAAATTAAGGCAGTGTGGCAGTGTACCTAATTGACATGATGAGGCTTCATCTCAAGGGTCCTGAAAACGCGTGTATCGTAACAATTTACGCGCTTGTCGCCGGAAAGACGCTCACATTGAACATATTATATGTTAGTGACGTTTTATGAAAACACCTTATCTGCGTTTCCCCACCAATGGCAAGGCGCTTGACTACGAATCAAGAGATTCCAGGTTCGACCCCGTAAGTCAGTATCATCGGGATCCTGGTCAATTGCCCTTGATCTTGGGCGTTGCATGAATCCCAGGAATATGTAACTCTACGTCATCAACAATACCACAAAATGACTACTGACTATCAATGCTTTGGTCTGGAAGAGACAATCACATCTAACTGGGCAGTGTGGTTCCGATCAATAGATCCGACGTCATCTGCCGTATGAGTTGCGCGGCATCATAGACGTGTGTCTAAGCATACGCCATCAAATATTGTCACGTCGGGTTCGATTAACCTATCGAAAATTATGTCTGAGCTCGTCTACTCTGGTTTTCAACCTTCTTGCGGGCATCGTAATCCTTGCGCTTCCGGTCCAGAACAGCTGGGTTGAGGAACGGCTGTGGGGCTTTGCCCGACGAGAAGACTTGTACTTGACAGCATCAGACGTAGATCTCTGAGGAAGGTGGTACAAGAGCCCGTTACCTTGCGGTGGAGTCGTAGAGCGTTCTCTCTTCCTCGAGAGACATGTGGACGGGCTTGTTGGTGATGAGTATGACGGCCGGGAGTTGCCGTTCTGCCGTGACGGGGTCAAGCATCCTTTGAATAGCTTGCTTTGCGACTCAGGACGATCTGATTCCATTGCTAGTCCGCTGAGGCAAACGAGGAGGTTGACTGATCGTGTTGCTCGATGCCAAAGCAGCAGCTCGGCCCCAAGGTGGCTCGTTGACTAGCTCTAATCAGGATTAGTTACGATTTAGTATTGCCTTGGCATTCACTCGCGGACAAGGAGCTAGTATTCATCTTTATCTCACTGGCATTGTATCGTTGCCCTGACGAATGATCAAGGATATGGGGCATGCGGGAGATAATTTGTTGTGAGTAGCGTATGCTCTCCATAGCTGAGTGAGCTTCCGAACGCCGTCCACATGCTCAACCCCTCGGCTTTTTCAGCCATCAATCGGTACAACGTGAACGGCCTCCCACATGATGGGACTGAAAGAGAGTCTTACTACTTGTCCATTTGATTAATGACAGCTTCTCAACACATTCGGGCGAGTGAACTTTCAATCGGGCGGTCTTGATACAGTGCAGATGGTGTAGATGAACATGGTGACAATAGAAAGTGAGGTCTACGCCAAGACCTCTAGCCCAGAACTATTCTAGCTCCAAGTAAAGTACTTCTAGAATAAGTAAAGTACTTTACCGTAGTTTCAGAATTAAGTTAAGGTACTGAGTCATGCTCGTCCCCACCATGTGCCCCTCGTGCCCCTCAAAGTCTGCGACCCCCCTTTCCCCGACTTCGGAGCGATTTCGCATGGAGCACTAAGGTTCAGGAAGGTACCAATGAGTGCGCTCCCCACTGCTTCCCTGGGTCGCACTCTCAGCAGTGGTGGAAGCGTGGGCGACACTTCCACGAGTACCGCCTTGACCAGTCCCACGAGTACCAAAGGCAGGAAGCGAAGAGTTCGCAATGCAGACTCCTCGCCTGGTAGCGCCGATGATGGACGCGATACCAACAAAGACAAGAGAAGGCAGCCGGGTGTGAAGCGGGCGTGCAACGAATGTCGGCAACAGAAAGTCGGGCCATCCGCTGCACTTCTCTGGTGAAATGTCATGCTGATTGGAACCTGATCAGCTTCGGTGTGATGTTGTGACAGAGCCTACCTACGTGCCTTGCGAGAGATGCCAGCGCCTCCGACTCAACTGCAAGATCGAGTCCAACTTCAAAAGAGTGGGAAAACGTAGCAAGAATGCCGAGATGGAAAGAGAGATCGTTGACCTTCGGAGGCAGCTAGCCAGTCAACAGTCGTCTCCAACCACCACCGCGGCTCCTCTGATAAAGCCATCGTCGAGTGCATCCACGAGTCCTACGCTCTCCACCCTCCCCCAACACCTACCTCCGCACATGGACCAGTTCATGGGGTCAGAAGAAGCTATAGCCGGTCTGATGGACATGCGATATGGCTCAGAAGGCGGACCATACAGGCGAAGCCCAAATGGACAGCCTGGACCAAGTCGACAGATCGGGAACGTTGCTCTGACTCATGACCAAGTCCAAGATTTGTTCCAACAGTATGTGAGCATGCTCTGCTACAGATTGGACATCCTTGACAATGTGTGCCAGTTACTTCACCTTCTACCATCCCTTCCTTCCGTTGCTCGATCCCGAAAAGTCTCCGGATTACTATTATGACATGTCACCTCTTCGCTTCTGGATCATGGTCAGTGTAGCAGCACGGCGCCTTCAGCCTTCCCTTTTGAAAGATCTTGCAGGCCCACTATCCGAACTACTGTGGAAGACTATGGCAGAGATACCGCAGAACTACATCGTCGTGAAATCCTTATGCATCCTTTGCACGTGGCCACTTCCTATCGACAGCACCTCATCAGACCCAACTTTCATGCTGTCGGGGTTGATGATGCAGATCGCATTGCAGCTTGGGCTGCACAGGCCCTCACATACTCAGGACTTCACCAAGTTCAAGGTAGAGCTGATGGAGGAGGAGTTGAAGGATCGGGTTAGAACCTGGGCTGCGGCCAATGCTACGGCGCAACGGTATGAGATATCACCTGATAAGTCGGCCATATACTGATCGTTAGTAGAGTCGCCACAGGCTATGGCCAACCGTCGTCGACGTTCTATGACTGGACCCTTTCTCAAACGGCTACCAACGATAGCGGCTTCAGGCTCCCTCCCGAAACCGAGAGGAGATTACTGATCGAGAAATTCAGCAACAGAGTGACGAAGACTTTGTTCAGCAACCACTCCGATCCAGTAGGCTTGGTGAAGGGCAATGAGCGGTCCGTCCTGATCAGGTTTCTCTCGAGGGATTACGAAGAGCTGGAACAGACAATCGAGCATTACGACACGTCACGTACGTACCTAAGACATGTTCACCCCACGCCTATGATTTGATCTGCCATTACTGTACCACTCATGGCTTCCCTTTTCACGCATCGAGTCTGGAAGATAGGTAGACTAACCAGCGTCGCAGCCATCTCAACATTGTACCTCCGCGCAGCCGGTCTCCACTTCCGTCTCTCCGCCTTCTTCGACTCCCCCACCTCCAAGGATTACACCGACAACCTCCTCCGCCTCTGGCTAGCAACAACCTCCTTCCTAGAAACGGCCCTCAATCTCGATACCGCCGTCGGCAAAATCCTCATCTACACCACAAACTACATCCTACAAATGATCATAGCCGCCGGCTTCGCCCTCCTCAAACTCCTCAACAGCTTCTTCTCAAACGACATCGATTTCGAATACGGCAGAAGATTGTTCACCGATGCCATCAGCGCCATCAGGTTGATCAGCGTACAAACTAACGATCTTCCCAGCCGGCTTGCCGAGGTGCTGGCCCAGTTGTGGCGCAGCAGCGGCGCTGGGTCCCGGAAGCCTCATGATGGGAGCGAGCACACGGACAGCTCCTTGCAATTGAAAGTGAAGTGTCGAATGAGCATGAGTCTCGTCTTCGACTCCGTATGGAGATGGAGAGAGGAATTTCAGGCTCAGGGCCGAGGGAATCTTGACAGTATGCATGCCTCCCGTCCAGCACTCATTCTCAAGGATCTATGCTAATTTAATGAAACTCAACAGCCGCCGTCAAGAACCCGACGAATCCGGACGCGGCCATCGAAAGCTCCGCGACGTCCGTGGCAGACCATAGCGTCGCGCCTTCCCACATCCTCGGCGACGTCATCACGCATGATGGCTTTGGCGAATCGAATTACGAGGTTTTCGACCCGCTGAACTGGATGTTGGACGGGCTGGTGGAGTTTCCGTACAGTATGGGTGATGGCTGAGAGATATAGATGATTCCTGGCATATGCGTGTCTCTGATTGGGGTATTCATTTCCGTTCTGATGTCTTCTGTACATATGTCCCGGGTGGGGTTTGGATGTAGACAGACCCCTCTCCAGTAAATTACTGTATTTTTGACGGACAGACAGACAGACGTGCTGAAAGCGGTTGCCGTCTTTTAAGACTATGATAGGAGAAATTTCATTCTTCATTACAGACCCTGAGTTCTTTGAAAATGTGTAGAATTAGCCGCACATGACGGACTCTGTTGTCAATGGTGTAGCTGCTCATATCCGGGATTTGGATCGTACGGGCTGTCGTGGTGGTTTTAGTGGCAATATTGCAGTATGTACTATCGGGGGAGTACAGCTGGGTAAGGTAGGTAGCAAGTCGACGGGTGGTCCAGACTACTTGTGGTCGATATACTATAGATTTCATACCGTACCCATACCGCGGTCGTCGTCCACGTTCGCTCAAGATGGACGGGGACTCATATACTGCCTCGTTGAGGAAGGAGAAAGTCTCTGAACGAATGCCCACATTTTCGGTTTACCAGAGAATCAATTATAATTACCAAATAAGAGAAAAAAAACCTACTACCATTCCATCTCCGGCAAACCCTGCACCCTGTGTTTCCCATCAAAATTCCCATCAAGGTAACAGATGAACGTCACCAACCCACACCACACCAACGAGTACGTCACCGGATACATCGCCTCCAGCACAGATGCAAAGGCCTCCAAGATCGCATCGATCAGGTACTTTTTGTCGACGTAGTAGATCATCAGGACGAAGGCGCCGTAGCTGAAGAACAGCACTCCGGATTGGGCGCCGGTTTTGACGCCGAGCGCGAAGTCATTGGCGGCGCTGGTGGCGGCGGCGCGGAAGGAGGCGGTCATGGTTTTGACCAGGTGGGTGTGGGCGTCGGACCAGATGAGGAAGGAGAGGTCGTGGTACTCTATGTGGGTTCTTCGGCCCTGGAAGGTGGGGTTGGTGGTGTTGGCGGTGCGGATAGAGAGGGGGTTGGGTGTATTTGGGGGTTGGTCGTAGGGTGTTAGAGGACCTTCGATGCTGTTGACTTCACTGGTCGCTTCAAGACGGGGAGCGGCATTGTGGTTTCGTGATGGATGTGACTGCGCGTTAGGAAGGCAGGTGGTTGTGATAAACAAAGTTGAACAGATTGATAGTGACAATAGGATGATGGAAGAATGCATACTATTTGTGTAGACAAACCAACTCGATTCATGTCCCATACTCTGGAGGATAGTGCGTCGATATCAATACTGGCCACTGGGATATTTCTCTTCGCCCCACATCTTCCGACTGGCGAAGTCGTCCTCGGGCGCCTTATGCGCACTTGGTCGCGATTCGTCGGCAGCGATGTTTCGAAGTTCGTTATCGATGGTATAACCGCCTTGTGAAGGCTAAAGCCTATAGCAAGTGGGTTTCATAGGTTTGATCAAGATACCGGCATCGCGTCAGAAGCCTGCTCATTTGGGCGAACACACGCTCCCAGCGCAGATCCACAATGGTATGGCTCCCTACCACTACGGGGCTTCGCCAGTCTGTTTAGATTCGCTGGAGAGCTATGATGATTTGTTCTTCCGGCCATGACGGTCGGAAGGCGTACCACGAACATGACCTATCACCATGATAGAGCGAATCGATCGTTCTTTTTGCCATGTGAACGATTACAAAACATGTCTGCATCCAACGGCGACAAAGCATCCTACAAGCCTGGCTACCGTCTCCGGTAGAACCGATTCACATCCTGCCGATCCCAAAAAGCCCGGGGTCGCATCATCTCCGTATCCATGGTCGCGGCTGGTCTAGTCTGCGTCCCAGTCTCCGCTCTTTCGGTCATAGCCGCAAGGATCTTCTCTTGCTTCGCGTTCCACAATGGTCCAGAGGATGACAATCTAGATTTAAGCGCTTCCAGTTCTACACACCTAACAATGACGGCACCTTTACACGCCTCATCGTCGCGCTCAGCCAGGTCGGCAGTGAAGCTGGGCTGATCGTCTCCCATCACATCCAGCGAGCGCAAACGAGGGAGAGTAACACCATGTGACATTCTTATTCTCGAAGTCTGAACACTGTGCCACATTTGTGTCCATAAGTCCGCGACATTGTTGAGTGTGATCAGTGCTGAAACCTTGAACTCCAAGTGAATGACATACCAAAAGGCGCTTGCAATGATATCAATCATCTCCTTCGGCTGTAAGGTCTATTAGCTTGCAGTTCGAGAACGTAATACACAGAGAATCCTTGCCCAAGCCCTATTGTCTTCAATCTCAAGTCCCAAGCTACGTAATTTGGGACATTCCCTTGCTATCGTTAACAACCCTTTCATCGCGTCGTTCGGTGTTTGACGTCGATCCACGAATATCCTCTTCTCGCGGAATCGAAGCTTCACGAGTGTCTTTCCTAGGTGTCGCCACAGTGACTCTTCGATTTCCACATGCTGCGTGTACCCAGTCAGATCAAGGACCTCGAGTCTCCCACAAGTGCGCAAAAAGCTGATCAAGAAATCATATTCGTAATGTTTACCAATATCAAGATGAAGTGATTTGAGGTTTGTGAGCTGCGAAGCAATTCTTGGAAGCCAAAAGATGTTGTCCATTGATAGCCTTTCTAGCATTGACCACGAAATATTAGGACACCACGAGTGTTGGAGGCTATACATCTCTAGAGATCTCAGTCGGAGAGGTGCGAGCATTGGTTCCGTCCGATTAAAGAAGTGGTCAGATGTGTCAATAGCAAGGTCTGTCAATGGAGTGGAGTTCAGTAGCTCTCCAATTTCATGGCAAGCTGCGTATTGCCCGGCCACAAGGGCCACATCTAGAGAGAAAAGACCGGGAAAGCCACGTAGGCGTGGCAGCGTACGTGCGGAATCCTGACTTGGTGGGTGAAAAGCGTACAACTTGCACTGTGGAAGATGGAGTCGGAGGATATCCAGAAGGTATGGAATGATAGAGTACTGCGCGTCCCAGATGAATGCATTCAGCCCAACCATCCTAGGAAGCGCTTGCCCAAGAAGCTCAAGGTCCACTTTGCTACCTTCTCCCGGCTGGAGATTAGCATTAGGAGCCCACAGGACCTCAACTTCCCGGACCTTGGCACACAAATCGCTGTCGGTCAGTAACCGCTTGATTAAAACTCCGTTGATATTACGTCGGTTGCGATTGAAGGTGAAGCTGATACTGCGGTAGATAAACCGCAGTGACAAGCTATACAAGGTCTTGGAAGTCAACGCAACATTGAGTAAAGACCTTGGCGATGTTTTTTGTAGCTGACACAAATTTGTTAGCTTTGGGGCAGATCAGAGACTCGATGAGCCTAAGTGTTTCCTACTATGTCAAACAACTCCAAGAAGATGTCATTGTTCAGAGCCTCACAAGGTTGTGGCATGATCCTGTCAATTTTGCCCACATCGGCAGCTTTCGCAGCTTGACATTCAAACCGACTGCTTCTGTACACTAAGAAATTTTCGATGAGGCATGATGATTGATAGGATATTGAACGTGCAGCTGTCCCGAGATAATCCGTACATATATTCAACTTTGGGTGGTCTTGGCGCCAATGAGTTCGACTAGTGCTTTAGCCCTTTGGGGTTAGTGGCCACATCGTGGAGTACCTTGTGATAAGGAGGAAATTACTTGGCGTCCCCGTTATAGTTATATAATAAGGCCTTGGCTAGTAGCATTACCTATTATATTCATTTAGATTATTTATAGTAGTATATATATATAGATTTAAAGTCTTATTAATATTAATTATTATTATTTCTAGGTATACGAGTTTACTTTTAGAATAGTATATCTAGTATTAGTTAACTAATCCCCTTTTCTAGTAACTATAGTATAATTAGTAAGTTATAGTCTTTTAAGTATTTAAAGTAAGTCTTCTTCCCTCTAAAAAGATTATATTATTATAGAAGTTTCTACCTATTTAGTATACTAATAATAGCTATATTTTATACCTCTTTTATTTATATACTTTATATAGATATATTAGTATTATTCTTATAAGTTAAAAGAATTATTTATATACTTAAATTAAATTATCTATATTAATAATATAGAGAAAATTTATTATTATTTATACTATTTTATTATATAGAAAAACTATTTCCTAATCCTAAAAAGGGATAATCTACTAGTTATCTAAAATTAAGAAAGACTTAGGGATAGCCTAAATACCTATAAATTAGGGAGTTATTACTACTATTAAATTATAAGGAATTACTAACTAGACGGCTATTATATAAATTATTCCTATTATTAGCTAATTACTATCTACTTTTCTTAGTACTTAGTAGCGTGGACGTATATAGTAGAAACCCTCTTCTTAGCCTAATTTACCCCTATTAGAGAAGCGTTTAGAGATAACGCTCTATTAACGGTAACTATCCCTATATTATTTCATATACTTATAACGAATTTAGAAAAATAGTTTTTAGTATTAATAGTAAAGTCTATTAATTAGTTTTTAAAGTACCTAGAAAGCGCTTTCTCTAACTAGAGAAATAAAAAGTTATAGCTCTTAAAGAGTTACTAGAATTTTAAACGGCTAGCCTAGTATTATTATTATTAGGGTTAGAGGTAGTAATACCTATATTAGCTAATATAATAATACTATTAGGAATAAGGACGCCGTTTAATAGTATAAGTAATATAATTAGGTAGCTCCGTATATTAGAAGAGGAGCTCCCTAGAGACCTTAATATCCCTATATAACTTAAGAGGTTTAATATAAGGCTTTAAGAGAAGGCTATTAACTAGTTAACTTATATACTAAAGGTAGCTAAGATCCTTAATAAGGAAGGAATTAATTATAGGAATAAAGAAGATAAGAAGACTATTATTACCTTACTTAAAGAAGAATTCCTTAGAGAGGCTTAAAATATTAGATTTAATATTAATATAGTAGACTAAATTAAAGTACTTTATTAGACTTATAATAAGGGCCTAAAGCCTTATTTTAAGTATATAAAACGACTCCTAAAGATAATAGGAAGTAGAGATTAAGTAGAAGAGACGGCCTCTAATATATTAAGTATACTAGAAAAGTATTAGCTTACTAATATAATTTATAAATAAATCTCTAGCCTTATAAATATTAGGATACCTTGATATATCTAGTTAGTATAACTACGGCTTACTAGCGATAACCTAGCGGTATTAGTTCGGCTTAGTATTAGTTTAGCTTCTTATTATCTAACGGATATCCTTTTATCTAGATATCTAAGAGGCTAGGTAGCTTCCTTAAGGGGTATTTAGATAGTCCTCCCTCTACCTCCTTAGGAGGTAGAGATTAGTTCTTTTATAATTATAAAGTTACTAGAGTATTAAGTCTAATATTATAATACTACCTACTTATTAGTAGTTTATACTATCTATTCTAGCCCTTAGGAACTAGCCTTCTAATCTAGTTCCTAATAGTTCTAATCTCTCTACCTCTAAAAGGGGATAGTCTAGATTATAATAGTATAGTAACGCGAAGATATCAAATATTAAATAAGATTAAAATATATTAGAAGTCTAATATAATAAAATTAAAATAATACTAGAATCTAATATAAGAGATATTAAAGTAAGAAATAATATATCTAGTAATAGAATTTCTAATAAAACCCTTACTAGTACTATTATACTTAATAAACTTATTACTACCGTTAAAGTTAAAGAAGAGTAGTTAATAAAGGAAAGAAAGCTTTAAGGTATCTAAGAAAGGGTGGCCCGATTATAAGTAAAAGTAGAAGTAGTTATACTAGATCTATATTAGACTACTAGCGGATTATTAGGCGGGATATAATAAGGGTTAAGACTAGGCCTAGTAGAGAATTAATACCCTCTAGATTAGGGTACTAACGTATAGGGTGTATTAGATCCTAGGGTAGGCTCTATTTTTAGTAGTTTTACCCTGAGTTAGTCCGCTAGAGGCTAGTTAGAAGAGCCTAGTAGTAGATATCCTAGGAGCCACTTAAAGCCTAAGGACTTACCCTTTTATAAGGGGAAGAATATATATAAGTATAGGAAATAGTATTATATTATAAATATTATATTTTAATTAATACCTAATAAATTCCTAACTAAATTTATAAAGGTTACTTAGGCTATATAGTTCTTAGAAGGTGAACCTACTAAGTTATAAGATTATTATAAAAAGATATTATTAGGGAGAGTAGTTACCTAGGAGTACTTTATTTAATACTTATTAAACCTTATTAAGGACCTAGTAAACTACTAGCTTTATAATATATAGTTATACTTAGATATATAATAGAACCCTAACTAGTTAGTATATAGTTTTAATATATATCTAAGTAGGATTAAGTTATAAATCCCTCCTTTTCTAGAGGAATATTAACGGATTAACTTCTTTATAAAGTTACGCCTAGACCTCTAAAAGGCCCTTATAAACTATTAAGACCTCCCTATAACTAAAGAAAGCCTAATTACCCTTACTACTTAGTTAGAGAATAATTAGTAGTATTATACTAGAATAATAGCGGGTAATAGTTATATTACTAAAAAAGAGGATTATCCTAATATACGGAATAAAAGTTAAAAGAGGAAAGGAAGTTAAGATAGGAGTATTAATCCTTTTATAAAAGTAGGAAGTATTTAACCTGCTAGTAGTTATAATAAGTTACTAGACGCTAAGGAAGAATTAATATATTTTAACTACGGAAAGAAGGGCTACTATAATAGGGACTATTATAGGCCTAAGATACCTAGGAACTTAAATATAATACCTATTAATATTATTAGAAAAGGGACTATTAAATTAAAAAAAGGAAGCGCGCCTCTATCTAGACCTTAACGCTAAGGCGCTTACTTACTAAAAGGGATTTATTATTAATATATAGCATTAATATTAGTAGCTCTATAAATATATAAGGTATATAAGACTATATAGATTTCTTAATAGATATAGGAGTAGAGATTAATATTATCTCCTAAAGCTTCGCTAAGTAATATAACCTAAAACCCCTAGAGGGTTATTAGCTACCTATTCTAGAGTAGATAAATAGTTAGTTAGTCTATTACTATGATATATACTAGGTAGAGTACCGCCTTATTAATAGCTAGGGATAGCTTAGTTAGTATACTAGCGTATTCTATATAATTAAGAAGAAGGGGTTACTAATTATTCTTAATATACCTACTTTATTAGAAGCTAGGGTATAAGTAGACCTAAGAAGTTAAAAGTAGTAATTTCTACTAGACTCTACTAGCGTATCTATCCTAGAGTTATAAGTATTTATAAATACCCTTAAAGGCGAATTAGTAATTTATACTATTATCTATACTAGGTTATCCTAGGCGGAAACCTAGAGCTCTAATAGTAAAGTACTAAAGCTACCTAAAAGTCTTTATAACTTTTTAAATATCTTTTTAAATAAGGAGGTAAGATAACTATCCCTATTTAAGCCTAGGGACTATACTATTAATATAAATAGTCTTAAGCCTCCTTATAAGCCTATCTATAATTTATTATAAAGGGAGTTAGAAACTCTATATATCTACCTAGATAACGCGAAGTTAAAGGGTTAGATATAAGAGTCTACTAGCCCTACTAGGGCTCCTATTTTATTTATACTAAAGAAGGATAGTAGCCTATAGTTATACGTCGACTATTATAAATTAAATAAAGTAATAGTAAAGAATTATTATCCTCTCCCTTTAATTAGTAAAATACTTAATTACTTATAAGGTATAAGGATATTTACTAAGTTAGACCTTAGGGATACTTATTATAAGATTCGTATTTATAAGGATAATAAGTAGAAGACGGCGTTTTATACGCGGTATAGCTATTTTAAATATATAATTATACTATTTAGGTTAGTAAATACTCTAGCTATATTTTAAGCCTATATTAATAGAGCTTTAGCGGGCCTAATAGATATTACCTATATAGTATACCTTAATAATATCTTAATTTATTTAGAAGATATTTTAAGTTATAAGTAATATATCTACTAGGTACTTAAGTAGTTATAGAAGTTTTAACTTTATATAAACTAAAAGAAATATAAATTCTATACTAATTTAATAGAATTACTTAGGTTTATTATAAGTACCGCTAGTATATTAATAGATAGCTATAGAGTATTTACTATCTAAGATTAGCTAGTACTAACTATATATTAGGAAGTCTAAGTATTCTTAGGATTTATAAACTTCTACTAGCGTTTTATATACTACTATTTATAAATAGTATCCCCTTTAACTAGCCTTTTAAAAGGTAGTAAGGATAGGAAGAAGTCTAGACTATTTATATAAGGCGCTAGTAAAGAGAAGGCGTTTTATAACCTATATTACGCCTTTATAACTACACCCGTCTTAATATATTTTAATCCTAATAAGAAAATTTAGATTAAAATAGATATATCTAATTTTATTATAACTACTATCTTATCTTAATAGGATAATAATAGGGCTTAGTATCTAGTAGCTTTCTAGTCTTATAAATTAATACCTACTAAGACTAGGTATAAGATATATAAGTAAGAGCTATTAGCGATTATTAAAGCCTTTAAATAATAGTAATACTATATAGAGGGTAGTTATTACGCTATTAAAGTACTTATAGATTATAATAATCTTAGGGGATTTATATAAGTAAAGTAGTTAAATAGTTATTAAGCTTAATAAGCTATTTATTTAACTATATATAACTTTAATATTAAATATTAACCTAGTAAGAAGAATCCTATAAATACTCTATTATATAGATCTAATTATAATAATATTAAGATATTATTTAACTAGCTCCTACCTACCTTATAAAATAAGCTAGTAAATTTAGGAAGTATTATCTCTAGCTAAAAGTAACTAGAAGAAATAATTAAGTATATAAACCTATCTAGCTTAGGAGGGCTTAGAAAACCCTTAATTAAGCCTAAAAACTTAGATAAAAGGGGCGTAAAGCTACCTTCTTAATATTAAAGTAATATAGTAGCGCTACTACTTAATCCTATTACTAGGGTTATTAGTTATAAATAATATATCCTATAAGTACTAGTAAGAGTAGTTATTAGACTTAAAATAGCTTATAAAGCTAGATTAGAATCCTTAAAAGAACTTATTCTCTTATTATAATATAATAATCCATTTATTACTAAATAGAAGGATAAGGTAAAGTAAGTAGCTTCTAAGTAAAACGCTATTAAATAGCCTTAAAAACCTAATTTTATAAGATTACTAAGATTTAAAGGAGTACTCTTTATACTAGATAATTTAGTATTACGTATAGAAATTATTATAAGGTATTATAATAATACTTTAATAGGATATTTTAGGTTATAGAAAACCTTAGAGTTAATCTAATATAAGTATTATTAAAGTGGAATATTAGCGGATACTAAGCTATATATCTAAACTTATAAAATATATTAAAGGGTAAAAGCTCCTAGATATAAACCTTATAATAATATAATATCCTTACTATAACTTAAAGGGCCTTAGGAAGAACTTTTTATAAATTTTATTATAAGCTTACTACCTAGTAAATATAGAAATTCTATATATAATTCTATTCTTATAGTTATTAATAAGTATATAAAGATAGTTTAATACCTTCTAACTAAGAGTACTTATACTATTATTAAATTAGCTAAGATCTTATTTAAGAATATTATATTATAGTAAAATTTATTAATAGGTATTATATTAGATTAGGAATCCTTATTTATAAGTACCTATTAATTAGAAGTCTACTATTATATAAAAATAAAGAGATAACTAAGTACTACCTTCTATCTATAAATAGATAGGTAGATTAAACGCTAGAACTAAATATTAGAGTATTACCTTAAGGTATTCTTAAATAAAGAATAAGATAATTAGGCTATATTACTCCTAATAGCTAAATTCGCGTATTATAATAGTATTTACGTTATACTAAGTTATTTACTATTCTTTATAATATATAGATATAATCTATATATAGAAGATAAAGTTAGAGATAACTTTTTAAAAGGAGGAGTACTTATAGTTAAAGACTATATAGAAAACCTTTTAAAAGTAAGAGCTACGCTAGTAGATTAATAGTAGACTATTTAAGTATAAGCTATAAAGTTTTATAATAAACTTTATATCCTAAAGTCTTATATAATAGGAGAATTAATAATATTAGTTATAAAGAACTTAAAGTAGAAAAGATTAAATTAAAAGCTATTATATAAGTATACTAGTCCCTTTAAGGTAATAGATATAATTAGATATTAAGCGTACTACTTAAGTCTTCTAATAATATAAA
>JAABUR0100002034.1_pt1 | contig 32969 bp, 31 predicted proteins | sample 5560091 | NCBI WGS metagenome assembly JAABUR01 (sample SAMN10711879, study PRJNA513375) | rock metagenome | isolation source: Antarctica rocks | place: Antarctica: Victoria Land, University Valley sud
CTGCGGTCTCGAACGCGATCCACGCCGAGGTGACGCCGTCGGCCTCCTCGGGCGTCTCGGTGGTGCGGAAACCATGCGGATGGGTGGAGTCCAAGGTCGACTGCAGCAGCTCGGTGACGCCATCGCGACCCTCCACAGTGGTGAGATTCCAGGTGAAGGCGACGAGGTCGCGCCAGAAGCTGGTGGTGGCGAACATGCCGGCCGCCCGGTCGATGTCCCGGGCGACCAGTGCGTCCTCGAAGTCGGCCAGCCAGGTGTTCACTCGGGCAGCGGCGGGATCAACGGTGCCTGGGGCGTCCTGCAGAACGGTCATGGGTCCTCCTGGTGTGCTGTGGTACTGCCACCCAACGCCGCTTCGGCCGGATGCACCAGGGTCGCGGCGCATTGCATCGCCACACGCGCTACGGCGTGTGACGATGATTCGCCTGCAGAGGTGCTGTCATCTTCGGAATCAAGAAACGTGCGCTTCGACGAGTTCGGCAAACGCGATGATGTTGTCGTCGTAGCTACGGATCTGACCGTCGACCCTCCGCACGTTCGGGATGTCAAGAACGTGCCGAGCCGAAAAACAGATGTGTCCGACGCTGCGTGGCTGGCCGATTTGGGGGCACGAAGGCCGAGGTTGAGCCTCAGCCAGCATGTCGTGTAGAGATCACGCCGCCGCTGTCCCGCCAGTGTGCTCGTGGAGGATTACGCCCCTGATATTCTTGCCGTCGTACATGTCGCGGTAGCCCTGCTCAACTTCATCCAAGCGGTACGTCCGCGTCACGAGGTCGTCGAGGTTGAGCCTTCCTTGACGGTAGTAGCGCATCAGCCGTGGGATGTCACGAGTTGGGTTGCAGTTGCCAAACAGGGAGCCTTTGATGGTCCGCGCGAAGATTGCAATGTCCCACGGCGAGACATCGATGCCATTGTCCCACTGCCCGACTGAGGTAAGCACGCAGGTCCCCATTTTGCGGGTGGCCCGGATGGACTCGCCGATAACCTCACCATTCACGCGACCGACCGTGACCACGACCTTATCAGCGCCCTGCCCGTTAGTGATCGAGTGCACGAACGGCATGGCATCCGCGATGCTGGCGAACGCCTCGCTTGCACCCAACTTAATTGCCATGTCACGCTTGAAGGAAACCGGGTCGACGGCCACCACGTGCCCACCGGCCATGACCGCGCCCTGGACTGCGTTGATCCCGACACCGCCTACGCCCACAACCATGACGGTGTCGCCAGCCTCTACGGTCGCTGCGTTGACCGACGAGCCCCAGCCCGTGGCAACGCCGCAGGCCACCAAACACGCCCTGTCCAGCGGCAAGTCGTCGTCGATCCGGATGCACTGCTCCTCATTGGTTACCAGCCAGTTGGCGAAGGTGCCAAGACGATTGAAGGCACCAATTCCGCGTCCGTTCGGCAGGTGGAAGCGGGGGGTGCCGTTCAGCAGGAACCCGTCAGCCATGCCGTTGCCGTTGTCGCAAACGAACTGCATGCCCTGTGAGCACCAATCGCACTTTCCGCATCCTGGTATGAATGCAGTGACCATATGGTCACCCGGCTTCACCCGAGTAACGCCGTCCCCGACCTTCTCCACCACGCCCGCACCTTCATGACCCATTACCAGCGGCAGTGGCTGCTTGGTGTCACCCGTGCGAATGTGCTCGTCAGAGTGACACATTCCCGAAGCAATCACCCGAACGAGCACCTCACCCGCTTGCGGTTCGGCCAATTCAAGATCCTGGACCTCGTAATTCCCACCGATCTCGCTTACTACCGCTCCGGTTACCTGCATGAATCGTCACCTGCGCTTTCGCTCGTCTCATGGTTAATGATTGGTATACCGTGGCAGCGGCGGGGGCCGCTCGGTCGACCGCTTCTCGCGCCGCTACTGTGTCCTTCCTTCCGCTGTTTCATATGGTCGGCGCCCCCCACACGGAAGTCATCGCTCACGCCGTCTAACTCTCCCGCCGCCTAATCCGTAGCGCGTCCACAAACACGGCGAGGAAAATCATCCCGCCACCGACCATGGCCACGTAGTACGCGGAAATGTTCACGATCTGCAAACCCACCTGGACGACGGTCAACAGCAGGATTCCACCCAGCATGCCGATGAGCCGGCCGCGGCCACCGAAGAGGGACACGCCTCCGATGACCGGAGCGGCGATGGCGTATAGGAGCAGGTTGCTACCGACGGTGGAGTTCACGCCCGAGAGGTACGCGGTCGCCAGCCACCCCGCAGCGCCCGCCAGGAGGCCGGACACCACGAAGGTCTGTACCCGCACTCGCTTAATGCTGATTCCCGCTGCGAAAGCGGCACGCGGGTTACCTCCGGTCGCGTACAGCCGGCGACCCCAGGGGGTGCGGGTCAGCACCACGGCCATCACCACGAAGATGAAGGCGAGGGCAACGGGCATCACTGGCCAGGAGCCGATGCGTCCCTGACCAATCCATCCGTACGTGTTCGAGGTAATCGTGATGGTCTTACCCTCGGTCAGAGCCAGCACGCCGCCACCCAGAGTGAGGCCCATAGCCAACGTCTCGATGAGCGAGTTCATCCGGAACTTCGCGATGCAGATCCCATTGACTAGGCCGATCAGCGCTCCGGTGACAAGGACCGCGAGGATGGCCACGAAGCCTGGGGTGCCGTGCTGGAGGAGGATCGCGCCGAGCGCGCCGCTGAAGCCCAGCGTGCCGACGACAGACAGATCGATCTCGCCGATCAGCAGGGTCACGGCGACCGCAAGCGCGACGAACCCGAGAGTCGTCGCTTGGACGAGGATGTTCTGCAGGTTGGGGATGGTTAGGAAGAATGAGTTGAGGAAATTCGCCGCGATCGCGAAGACGACCAGCAACAGCCAGACGATATTATCCAGCATGAAGTTGACGGTCCGCGTTCGGCGCGCCCCCGGCTCGCTGTCGCCGGTCTGCGTAGCCACCGTCTTGGGCTCTGCAATGGTCATGTGTCACTTCCAGCCTTGACGGGAGCGAGGTGCTCCAGTGCCCCTAGAACTCGGTCGATTGTTAGGTCCGTGCCTCTTAGTTGACCCACGATATGTCCGTCCTGGAACGCGACGGCGCGGTCGACGAGACGGACCATTTCGTCAGTGTCGTACGCTAGTACGAGGACCCCGATACCTTGCGTCGTCAGCTCGTCGATGAGGCGGTGCACCTCCTCCTTGGCCCCGACGTCGACGCCGTGCGTGGGCTCGTCGAGGATAAGAATCTTCGGCTGCAGGGCGAGGAGCCGTCCTATCAAGATCTTCTGCTGGTTGCCACCGGAGAGTTCAGAGACGTTCTGGTTGGGCCCGCTTACCCGGAACGACAGGCGAGAGCTGTACCTGTCGAAGGTGCGCCGCATCGACCCGCTGTCGAGAAGGCCCGCGGAGGTAGTTGGCCAGTGCCCCAGGTGCAGGCTCTCCTGCACCGACAGGGTGCCGACGAGACCCTCGCCGAGCCGGTCGTTGGTGAGGTATACGATTCCGTGACGAGCGGCGTCGCGCACGTTGCGCAAGCGGACCGGCTGCCCGTCCATGGACACCCTGCCGCTCAGCACCGGTGACAGGCCGGCTAGGCCTCTCGCCAGTTCTTGTGCGCCAGAGGCGGGCAGTCCGACGAGCCCGACGATCTCGCCCCGCGACACCGTCAGGTTGAGTTCGTCGGTCCCCTCGACCCGCACCTCGCGGACGTCGAGCAGTGGTTCGCCGTGCTCACCGGAGTGCCGGTGGAACTCCTCCACGCTCGTGCCGGTGACCAGTCTGGAGAGTTCGGTCGAGGGAATATTGCGGACGGTCCCACCACTGGCCACGAGGTGCCCGTCCCGTACGACGGTGTACTCGTCACAGATCTCGCGGATCTCGTTGTTGAAGTGTGAGATGTAAACGAAGGTCTGGCCTGCGGTGTTGAGGTCGCGCATCCAGTCGAACAGCGACCGGCGCTCGGACCGGCTCAAAGCGGTGGTCGGCTCGTCCAGCATCGCGAGCCGGCCGTTGTCGACCAACGTCTTGACGATGCTGAGCTTGCGTTGGTCTGGTAGCGGTAAGGCGCCAGCCTTCTCGTCGACGTTCAGTGCAAGCCCGTACTTGTCGAGCAGGCCGCGTGCCCGCCGCCGCAGCTCACCCCAGTCGACGAGGCCATGGCGGCGTGGGTAGTCGGGCAGCAACAGGTTCTCCGCGACGCTCAGACTCGGCACGGTCTCGGCGTGCTGCCCGAGGAGCCGGATGCCTAGCCGGCGTCGTTGCGCGAGGCTCAGCCCGGTGATGTTCCGCCCCTCGAAAAGCACCTCACCGGTTGATGGCTGGATCGAGCCTGCAACGATGCCGACCAGCGTCGACTTGCCCGCCCCGTTCTTGCCGAGCACCCCATGAATCGCGCCGACCGTGACCGTGAAGTCCAGGGGATGCAGCGCGACCGCGCTGCCGTACCGCTTGGAAACGCTCCGCACCTCGAGCAGGGGCTCACGCACCGACCCGGTCACGACTGCGTCAGGCCCCACTGCTTGGTCACCACGTTGCCCCACTGACGCGGATCATCCGCGTTTTTGCTGTCGATGAAGTACGGGGGGATGATGCAACTGGGGCCAGTGGCCCCCTTCACGACCGGCGCGGTCTCCCAGTAATAGTCCGCGCTCTTGTACGGCGTCAACGGCACCGACTGACCCTGCACCGAGTACTTGTGCAGCATGTCGACACAGATTTGGGCATAGGCCACGGGATCCTGGGAGACCTCCGCGTCCAGCAGTCCCTCACGCGCCCACTGCAGTGACTGGGGCTCCCCGTCGATCGACGTCAGGATAATGTGCCCGGCATCGCCGACGGGCTTGGCCTTCCCACTCTGTTGCAGGCTGGTGATGATCCCCCGTGTGATGGAGTCGCTAGGGGCGTGTGCAGCGTCGAGGTCGGGGAACTGCGACAGTGTCGCCGCGGCAATAGCGCGCGCTGTGGTCTCTTGACCGTCCGTTGGTCGTGAGATGACCTGGATCCCGGGGTAACGGGCCATGACAGCCTCGAAGCCCTCTTTGCGTAGTCGCCAGGCGACGGAGGAAAGGGCGCCGTAGCCGTTCAGCACTTTCCCCTGGGGGGTTCCGTGCTTCTTGCCTAGAAGCTCGACGATCTTCTCGGCCGCCATCTCCCCGCCGCGGTGGTTGTCGAACGCGATAGTGAAATCAACGGTGCCAGCGGTCAGCGGCGAATCAACAATCCCCACGGGAACCTTCTGCGCCTTCGCACGGGCGGTCAGGGGAGCGAGGCCTTCTGAGTCGACCGAGTCACAGATGATCATCGCCGGGCGCTGCAAGAGGGCACTGTTGAAGTTGTTGTACTGCGCGCCTGCATCTTGCTTGGCATCCGAGGTCTGGTAGTTATACCCAAGCTTCTCGCTGGCTCGCTTGACTGCCTCGTTCAGTGCCACGAAGAAGAAGAAGTCCATTCCTTTGTTGACGTACACCGCGGTCTTGCCTCCGCCTCCCCCCGAACTTGTGCTTCCTCCTGAAGTTCCGCTGCCGCAGGCAGCAAGGGCACCTACCCCGGCGAGACCTAAAGATCCTTGCAGAAAACGCCGCCGAGAAGTGCGCAACTGGCCGAGACCTGGCTGATACATGAGCTTCTCCAACTGTTGATGGGATTATATCCGGGGGGCCGCCCGTGGGCGGCGCGCTACATGCGACAATCTGACTCCGGGAGAGGAGGGCGAAGGGGCTCCCGGCGACGGAGTCGACAAGAACCCGCTTTCATTCGCCACCACCTGTCGCTATTCGGTAACGAAGTGGGCACATGATGGGCTACACGGACGCGACCACTCCCGCACCTCGACGTGTTCCTGCACTGGGTGGTACGTGCCTGACGGGCGACCGGGGACATCCGAGCGACACCAGGGATTAGGCATTGCTGCTGACGTACTGGTCTGTGGCCCACGGGAGCGGATCGTTGGCGTACTTTGTGGCCCGCAGGTCGCCGGAGCGGGCGTGCCCCTCGAACAGCTCCACCCGGGCTGCCCGACCGCAGAGCCGGCCGAGCTCGACGCTGGAGTTCCGATCGGTGACCTCCTGGTAGGTAACCGTCTTGAGGTACTTACCGACCCACAGGCCTCCGGTGTAGCGGGCCGCGCCACCGGTGGGCAGGGTGTGGTTGGTACCGATGACCTTGTCTCCATAGGAGACGCACGTTCCCTCGCCCAGGAACAGCGCGCCATAGTTGCTCATTTTCTCCAAGGCCTGACGCGGTTCCGCGGTCAGCACCTGGACGTGCTCGCTCGCGAAGGAGTCCGCGACGGAGAAAGCCTCGTCGATGTTGTCGACGACGATGACCTGGCCGTGATTGCGCCAGGCCGATTCGGCGAAGTCACGGGTCGGCATGTCGGGCAGGATCCGGTCGATGTGCGCAATCACCGCGTTCGCGACTTGCTCGGAGGATGCGACCAGAATGGCCGGGGAGTCCGGTCCGTGCTCGGCCTGGCTGAGCAGGTCGACGGCGACGACGAACGGGTCGGCGTCGCCGTCGGCGATTATTAGGATCTCGGTCGGTCCGGCGAACAGGTCGATGCCGACCTGACCGAACAGCTGCCGCTTGGCTTCGGCTACGTAGGCGTTACCCGGCCCGGCCAGCATGGCGACCCGGTTGATGGACTCTGTACCAATGGCCATCGCCGCCATGGCCTGCACACCGCCAAGCAAGTAAATTTCGTCCGCGCCGGCCATGGACATCGCAGCGACCGTGGCGGCAGGAATCTCACCGCGGATCGGGGGAGTGCACGCGAGCACCCGGGGCACGCCGGCGACTTTGGCGGTCACCACCGTCATGTGAGCCGAGGCGACGAGCGGGTAGCGGCCACCAGGGACGTACGCGCCAACCGCGCTGACCGGCAGGTTGCGCTGACCAAGGAACACGCCCGGCATCGTCTCAACCTCGAAGTCATGCAGGGAGTCGCGCTGGTGCTGGGCAAAGGACCGCACGTTGGCCTGCACGGTCCTGATGTCGTCGATGACCTGGCTGGGGACGCCGGCGACGATCTCCTCAATCCGCCCACGATCAAGAAGAAACCTGTCCGGCGACCACATGTCGAACTTCTCGGAGTACTCCCGGACGGCCGCGTCACCCCTGCTGCGGATGTCGGCGATGACTGTTGCGACGATGTCCGCCGTCGAGTCGCCACCCATCGACCGGGTCTCGACGGTCGTCGCGGACTTGAGATAGCGCGGCACGGTGTCTCCCTCGTTAAGGTTTCTCGGTAATGTATTCTGCTATGCAGCCGCATGCATGTCAACGGTGATACGCCCAGCGACCGTTCGGGATCCACCCCCGAGCAACACGGGCAGGCCAACTACTAGCTTCGCCAACCGGCTCACCGTCCGACGACGCCGCCATTAGTGTGGTGAATATGTAATCCGCTAGTTACTTTAGTTGAGTGGTTTATGACAGTCCTGGTTGTCCTGCACCATCCTGTTCTGAGGTTTCGTGCCGCTTTCTTGGAGTAGTAGTTAACGGTTTAAGCGTTCGCGGCGTCTGCAACCTGCTTTTCCGCCATGGACAGCATCCTCTCTCTGTTGTGCAGCAGCCGGCGCAGATGGCCCTCCGTGGCGACACGGGCACGGGCGCTATCTCCCGCCCCGATGGCCGCGACTATGTCCCGATGCTCCGCCAGCGTGCTCTTGGGGTCGGAGGGGTAGCTCTGTCGATCACGGTACGTCCGCTTAAGGAATTCGTTGATGGGGAGGGCTACCAGATTAAAGAACGGGTTACCGCTCGCCTGGGCCAACAGTTCATGAAAGGCGAGGTCTGACTCGAGGAAGTCAAGCCTAGAGGAGGTGGACACCTCACCCCTCGTGATAGTCGCTTGCATCTCCGCGAGCACGTCGACCCTGGGATGCATCGCTGCCAGGGCCGACATCTCCACTTCGAGCACCAGGCGCAGTCCCAGCAGTTGATCGAATGTCCCGGCGCTGGCCCCCATCAGTAGGGCGTACTGCTCGGCGATGAACTGTCCATCGAACTTCGCCACGGCCATGCCGCGACCCGGCCGCACCGTGACAACCCCGCGTTGAACCAACAGCCGGGCAGCTTCGCGGACCACGGTCCGGCTCACGTCGTAGCGCTTCGCCAACTCCAACTCCGTCGGGAGCCGATGTCCAACTGGGAACTGCCCAGTGACGATGTCCGACTGGAGATGGTCGGCCATCGCTTCCGGCAAGCGCTGCTTGGAGCCGGCCATCAATATCATCGTACGAATATATGACGATCACATGAACTGGTCAATAGCGTCGCGAAATCAGTTGGTGTCATTTTTGCTCCGCGCGGGCGCGCCGTACCTCAAGACTCTTAACTACCCCGGAACCCTGCTGTGTAGACAGCACGGAGGAGCGACTACGCCCGTACGGGGTTTCTGGACTGCGCGCCAGGTGTGAGCGTTGACAACCGTAACGTACGATGATAGGACAGCAGTGGTCCGGTCGGTTTCTCACGGGTCCGACTACTTTTCTCGCGGCCTACTTCAGGAAGGACACTGATGGATTTAACCTCTTACACCGAGCAGGTGCTCCCCGTGGACCACACCGTGGCCACACTTGTGGCCCGGGTGCTGGACCCAAACCTGGGTGGTCCGTGTGTGGCTGCCGTCCGCGGCGACGAGGTTGTCGACCTCACGGAGGTCGAGCCTACGGTTGCCGACCTGCTTGAGCGTGAGGACGTCGTGCAAATTGTTCGCGATGCTGCCGGTTCGCGGACATGGCCACTGGCTCAGGTGCTAGAAGCCACCTTGACCGAAGACTCGTTGCGACCGCACTTCCTAGCCCCCCCCGACCTACAAGTACTCAAGGCTGCGGGTGTGACGTTCGTGCGCAGCATGCTGGAACGCGTCATTGAAGAGCGGGCGGCTGGCGTTCCGGCACGAGCGGATCAAATACGCGCAAAGCTTAATGACGTCGTGGGAGGTGCCATATCGCAGATTAAGCCGGGGTCGCCTGAAGCCGCACGGGTCAAGGAGTTACTCATAAACGAGGGGGTATGGTCGCAGTACTTAGAGGTCGGCATCGGGCCGGACCCAGAAGTCTTCACCAAGGCCCCGGTGCTGTCCGCAGTGGGGGTCGGCGCGCAGATTGGTGTACTCGCCCGGTCATCGTGGAACAATCCTGAACCGGAGATGGTGCTCGCCATAACCTCAGGCGGAACGCCGGTCGGCGCGACGCTCGGCAATGACGTGAACCTGCGCGACTTCGAAGGGCGTAGTGCCCTGCTGCTCCCCGAAGCTAAAGACAACAATGCCTCATGCGCGCTCGGGCCATTTATCCGGCTGTTCGATGAATCTTTCACCCTCGACGATGCCCGTCAGGTCGACGTGAGGCTGCAAATCGCCGGCCTTGACGGGTTTGTGTTGGAGGGGACCAACTCCGTCGGCGAGATCAGCCGCGACCCGCTCGACCTCGTCGCTCATACCCACGGTTCTCACCACCAGTACCCCGATGGTTTCCTCCTCTTCACCGGCACCATGTTCACCCCCACCCAGGACCGCGACGGACCAGGCCAGGGTTTCACCCACAAGCCGGGAGATGTCGTATCCATCTCGGCCCCCCAGCTGGGCACGCTGGTAAATACTGTGACCTCCGCGGAGGAGGCACCCGACTGGGTGTTCGGCATCCGGGCTTTGATGCGCTACCTAGCCAACCGCGGTGTGTTGCGCTCGGCCACGCAACCCGTCACATGAGCCGCGTCGTCGTGACAGACCACGCCTTTGCCGGCGTGGTCGCCGAGTCGGGGGTCGCCGAACGCTTCGGGGCAACGTTTTCCGTCTACCAGTGCGTCACGGAAGCTGAAACCATCGGGGCAGTGACCGGGGCCGACGTGGTGCTAGTCAATTTCGCTCCCATTACCGAGGCTGTGCTGCGGGTGATGGCGCCCGGCGCCACGGTGGTCCGCTACGGCATCGGCTACGACAACGTGGATGTCGAAGCAGCCCGCGAACTTGGCGTCGCGGTCGCGAACGTCCCTGACTACGGCAGCGACACCGTCGCTGACCACGCCGCAGCGTGCCTTCTGATGCTGCTGCGCAAGCTGCCGCACTACGACCGCACCATCCGCGTGAACGGGTGGTGCCCACCAACCAGCCTAGGGTCGCTGCCCGGCTTCCCGTCCACCACCGTGGGCTTGGTGGGTACCGGTCGGATTGGGCGCGCACTCAACGCCCGCCTGCAGGCGTTCGGCTTCACTGTTGTAGCCCACGACCCATACGCCGACGCGCAAGCCCTAGCTGCCGAAGGCCTGCGCTTGGTCGAGCTCTCCGAACTGCTCGCCAGTTCACATGCCCTTTCCCTGCACGCGCCGCTGACCCCGGAGACCACCCACCTAGTTAACGCGGACTTCCTCGCCCGCATGCGTGCTGGCGCTGTGCTGGTGAATACCTCGCGGGGTGGTTTGGTTGATGAGACCGCCCTGGCGGACGCCATCGAAAGTGGGTACCTCGCTGCGGCGGCGCTTGACGTGTTCGATCCCGAGCCCCTGGCCGCGGATTCGAGGCTGCGCCGCCTGCCCGAGGTGCTGCTCACCCCGCACGCCGCCTTCTTTTCCGACGACTCGTTGGCAGCCCTGCAGCGGTTGACCGCAGAGGAAGCCGCCCGCGCCTTGGCGGGTGAGCCGCTGCGGTGCCGGGTCGCGTGACCTCTTGCACGGCGACGGACGGCACCGACCCCTTGAACTCCAATAACCGAATCCCGACTCAGCAGGAGCAAAGACCAGCATGAATGACGTCATCCCAGGCCAAAACTACGTTGATGGGCAGTGGCTAGGAGGCGCTAGCGGCAGTTGGCTCTCGGTGGTCAACCCAGCGACCGAAGAGATAGTCGCACGGGTACCCGACTCTGACGGGCAGGACGTCGACCATGCCGTCCGCGCTGCCCGCGCAGCTTGGGGCACTTGGCGTTGGCTGAACCCCTCCGTGCGCGCAAGGTACTTGCACGCAGCAGCCGACGAGATCGCGGCCGCTGAGACACCGATGGCGACAGCGATCACCCGCGAAATGGGCAAGCCACTTGGCGAGGCGCGCGGTGAGGTGAAGAAACTGGCGAAAGCCTTCCACTTCTACGCAGAGGAGGCCACCCGCAGTACCGGAGTGATCATTCCCAATGAAGAAGATGGGTTTACCAGCCTGGTGGAGAAGGAGCCGATCGGCGTGGTCGGCGCCATCTCACCATGGAACTATCCAGTCGAATTGATCGGCTGGAAACTCGCAGCGTCCCTCGGTGCAGGCTGCACCATCGTGGTTAAGCCCTCGGAATACACTCCGACGTCGGCGATTGAGCTCTTCCGCTGCCTCGATCGCGCCGAGGTGCCGTCCGGGGTGGCGAACTTGGTGACCGGCACCGGTCGAACTGGACACGCCCTGGTCGGTCACCCTGACATCAATAAGGTGGCCTTCACCGGCTCAGAAGCCACCGGGGCGGCGATCGTTAAGGCAATCCAAGGCGTCAAACCTATGTCCATGGAACTCGGCGGCAACTGTCCCCTCATCGTCACAGCGCACGCCGACCTGGATGCGGCGGTGACGGGTGCGCTGCGCCGGTCATTCCGCAACGCAGGTCAAATCTGCATCGCTATCAACCGGGCGTACGTTCACACCACGCTGTACGAAGAGTTCGTGTCCCGGCTAGCCAAGGCAGCCGACGGCCTCCTCGTGGCCGACGGCCTCGAGAACGAGAGCGCCGATATAGGGCCGGTCAGCAACGCCGGGGTCATGGATAAGGTCGAGCGACACGTCAAGGATGCGCGTACCCGGGGTGCCCGGATCTTGTGCGGCGACGACCGTGTCCTGGGGCGTGAACGAGGGTACTTCCTGCAGCCCACCGTGCTGGCTGACTGCACCCAAAACATGCTCGTCATGCATGAGGAGACCTTTGGGCCGATCATTGGCGTCGCACCATACGAGGACCTCGACGATGCCGTGGAACGTGCCAACAGCACCTCGGCTGGCCTGGCCGCCTACGTCTACAGCGCGGATGTCCACGAAGTCTTCAGTCTGGGGCGCCGGCTTGATTTCGGGAACGTCGCCGTCAACAACGTCGACGCTGGAATTATCAACGCGCCCTATGGTGGTCGCAAGGGCAGCGGGTACGGCTCCGAACACGGCCGTGAGGGTCTGGACGGCTACCTGCAAACGAAGCACGTGCGCGTGCGACACGGGGGCTGAGTGGTGGTGGCCACGGCGGCGGACCACTGGATCGGCGTCGACATCGGCACATCGGCCTGCAAAGTCCTGGCCCTCAACAGTGAGGGCCAGGTGGCTGCGGTGAGCACGCGGGCCTACCCGCTGCACACTCCACGGCCCGGATGGGCCGAGCAGGACCCGGAGGCGTGGTGGCAGGCGTCGGACGAGTGCATACAAGAGGTGTTAGCCCAACTGCCGGCCCACAGCGAGGTCCGTGGCTTCGGTTTGTGCGGGCAGATGCACGGCCTGACAGCGCTCGACGACCGCGGTGAGGTGCTACGGCCGGCCATTCTCTGGAACGACCAGCGAGCGGCACCGCAGTGCGCGCAGATTACTGAGCGGGCGGGAGGCCTGCCACACCTTCTCGGCCTAGTCAGCAATCGCATGCTGCCTGGCTTTACTGCGGGGAAGGTGCTTTGGTTGCGCGAGCATGAGCCGCAGGCGTACTCCCGGATGCGCCACCTGCTCAACCCAAAGGATTACCTGCGGCTACGGATGACAGGTGGGTACGTAACGGACGTCTCCGATGCCTCTGGCACAGGACTGTTCGACGTGGCCGACCGGCGTTGGTCTGCTGAACTGCTGGGACTGCTCGACATCCATGAGTCTTTGCTTCCGCGCGTCGTGGAGTCCCATGAGGTCACCGGCCACCTCCTTCCCGAGCTGGCTCACCGCTGGTGCTTGCCCGAGACGACGCCCGTGGTCGGCGGTGGTGGGGACTCAGTGCTTCAGACGACTTCCATGGGGATTATCGACAGCGGCACGCTCGGCGTGACCATCGGGACGGCAGGAATCGTCGGTGCTGCGAGCCGCTTCTGCCCGCAGGACCTGGATGGCCGGCTGCAGATCTCCTGCGGCAACGCACCCGGACGATGGCACGTCATGGGCGTCTCCCTGAGCGCGGGGGGTGCCTTCCATTGGCTGCGGGAATCCCTCATGCCCCTGATGAACGAAACGTCGCTCGGGTACCCGCGCCTAGTGGAGCTGGCAAAACAGGCGCCGGCGGGTGCCGAGGGTCTCCTATTTCTGCCCTACTTGGTAGGGGAGCGTTGCCCGCACGAGTCTCCGCAAGCCCGCGGTAGTTGGGTGGGACTCAATCCGCTGCACTCGGTGGCCCACATGTCTCGCAGCGTGATGGAGGGGACAATTCTCAACCTGAGGGAGATCGTCTCCATGTTCGTCGCCGCCGGGCTTAAGTGGTCGCAAGTGCGCGTTTCGGGCGGCGCCACGACGGAGCCGCTGTGGCTCCAGTTGCTCGCTGACGTGCTGCAGCAGGAGGTCACCACCGTCACCGGGGCCGAGCAGGGAGGTGCGTTCGGGGCAGCACTGCTCGCCGGCGTCGGTACCGGCCGATGGGCCTCCATGGACGAAGCAGCCGCGCTCGTCCACGAGACGACCGGCATCACCCCGGACCGAGCCGTAGCGCGGCTGTACGACCGGCTATTCGCCGTGCACCGCCAGCTATTCGAGGCGTTGGAGCCAAGCTTCACCGCGCTCGCCGAGGCAGGGCTGTGAATGTGGGAAGTTTACCGCAGGCGACTCCAAGCCCGCAGAACGTTCCGGGCAGGCACGGGGTCGCGGGCACACAAGCCACGGGCTCTCTACCCCAGGTCGTACGCGGGGTCGTCTTCGACCTCGACGGCACACTGGTCAATACCGCCGCGGACATCGCCCGGGCAGTCAACGCTATGTTGTTCGAGCGCGGCGAGGAACCGCGCAGCGTCGAGTATGTCGAGCAGTTCTTGGGCGAAGGAACCCGCGAGCTGATCGCCGGGGTGTACCGCGGGATGGGGATAGAGCCCTCACCCGAGCGCCTCAACATTGACACTGCCCGGTACGTCGAGCATTACGCGAGCGTCCCGGTATTGGACTCCACCATCTATCACGATGCTTTGCCGACCCTCGCTGCGTTGCGTGCAGCCGGCGTGCAGGTCGGCGTCTGCACCAACAAGGGCCAGGAGATGGCCGAGGCCGTACTGCGTCACCTTGGTCTGTACGAGCACGTCGACGTCGTCGTGGGTGGAGACGCCCTGCCCGTGCGTAAGCCGCACCCGGGTCACCTGCTGGCGACCGTGAGGCAGATGGCCATCGACTCGCACGGGGCGCTGTTTGTTGGTGACACCGATATCGACGTCGAGTGCGCCCGAAGGGCCGGAATACCGTGCCTTATCGTCGACTGGGCGCCTACTAGCTGCGTCGGCTCCTCTGCCCCCGGCCGACTGCACCAGTTCGCCGACTTGCTGGAGCTGGTGGCCCCCAGCGCAACCCAGCAACCGGGCCTTGGTGGGGCGAACGGAACACCGAGTCCACCGAAGCCAGGGCGGACTCCATCCGGCGCCCGCCAACATCATAGAGCGAAGGAGCGCCGATCCGTGGAACCACGAAGCAGCCAGGACCGAGCCAAGATCGCCGCTGGCCGTCAGGCGGTAAAGACGTACTGCCGTGACGGCATGAAACTGGGTCTGGGTTCCGGCACCACCTCGCACTGGTTCGTCCGGGTCTTGGCCGAGCACGTAAAGGAAGGCCTCGACGTCATCGGCGTACCTACCTCCACCGCTACCCGCGACCTGGCGCTCGAGCTCGGCATCAAGCTAGCCGACATCAACGAGCTGGGCGAGCTGGACGTCACGATCGATGGGCCTGACGAGATCGACCGGCAGGGCAGCATGATCAAGGGTGGCGGCGCTTGCCTGCTATGGGAGAAGATTGCTGCCAGGGCCGCGCGGAAGATGGTGGTGGTCGCGGACGCCACCAAGGTCGTCAACCAGCTCGGCGCCTTCCCGCTTCCAATCGAGGTCATCCCTTTTGGCCGAGTCGCCACCGAGCGACTCATACTTGAGTTGCTGGCCGAGGGTGGTTACCCACAGGAGGTGCGGATCACGCCGCGGCTGCGTGGAAGGGATATTTTGGTCACTGACAGCGGCAACTACATCCTGGATGTGCACCTACACGCCGTGACAGACCCGGCCTGGTTGACCGTCCACCTGAATGAGATTCCTGGCGTCGTCGAGAACGGCCTATTCGTCGGCATCGGCAAGGAGATGGTGCTCGGTCACCCTGACTCCACCGCCGACGTCATCGTGCTGCCGATGGACGACGCCCAGGGGGGCCCCGGAAACACAGCAGACGACCACACCCAGACAGGAACGCAAGCATGACCCAGTACAGCAACTACATCGACGGCGAATGGGTCCCCGGTGCAGAGTTCACCCCGAACATCAATCCCTCCGACACCAGCGATGTCGTCGGCGAGTACGCGCACGGGACGGCCACCGACGTCGAGGCCGCCACCGCCGCGGCGCGAGACTCTTTCGCCGAGTGGTCGATGTCGACGCCGCAACAACGCTTCGATGTCCTAGATGCCGCAGGCGGACAAATTCTGGCACGTAAGACCGAAGTGGGACGGCTGCTTGCCCGCGAGGAGGGAAAGCCGTTGGCGGAAGCCATCGGGGAGGTGGCGCGTGCAGGGCAGATTTTCAAGTTCTTCGCCGGGGAGACACTGCGCCTGACCGGTGACATCGTCGCGTCCGTACGGCCGGGACTGAACGTGGAGATGACACGCGAGCCCCTTGGTGTCATCGGCCTGATCACACCGTGGAACTTTCCAATCGCCATTCCAGCGTGGAAGATCGCACCTGCGCTCGCATACGGCAATACCGTGGTGATCAAGCCAGCCGAACTGGTACCGGGGTGCACTTGGGAGCTGGTGAAAATCCTCGCTGACTGCGGGTTGCCCGCGGGGGTGCTCAACCTCGTAATGGGGAAGGGCACTGTGGTGGGCGACGCCCTGGTGAAGTCTCCTCACGTGGCCGCAATCAGCTTCACCGGGTCGGTGGCCACCGGCCGTCAACTCGCTGTGTCCTGCGCGGAGCGCGGCAAACGGGTGCAGGCCGAGATGGGCGGTAAGAACCCGATGGTCGTCCTCGACGATGCCGATCTCGACCTCGCAGTCGAGGCATGCGTGAATGGGGCGTACTACTCCACCGGACAGCGGTGCACCGCCTCCTCCCGGCTAGTCGTCACCGAGGGCATCCACGACCGCTTCGTCAAGGCCGTCAAGGCCCGTTTGAAGGTACTGCACGTAGGGCATGCGCTGGAAGAGGGAACGGTCATTGGTCCGGTTGTCGACCAGCGTCAGCTGGACCAGGACCTGGAGTACATCGGCGTGGCCCGCGATGAGGGCGGCGAGGTCTTCGGCGGTGAGCGGAGGGACCGGCCCACTAACGGCTTTTACCTGGCTCCCGCCCTGATCATCGGCACGACGAACGACATGCGGATCAACCGCGAGGAGGTCTTCGGGCCGGTCGCATCCGTGGTCCAGGTTCCCGATTACGCTGCAGCACTGGAAGTGGTCAACGCTACCAACTTCGGCTTGACGGCAGGGATCTGCTCAACGTCGTTGAGCCGGGTGAGCCACTTTAAGAGGCATGCGAAGGCCGGCATGGTGATGGTGAACGCGCCGACCGCTGGCGTCGATTACCACGTCGCCTTTGGTGGAACCAAGGCCTCGAGCTACGGTCCCCGCGAGCAGGGCACCTACGCCAAAGAGTTCTACACGGTTGTCAAGACGACATACGTCAACGCTGGGTAGGACAAGGGTGCTGGGGCCCAGAGCGGTTGGTCCAGACCGCTAATTAGCCTGTACGAGAGCTCCTCGAACAAGGAGATGACCATGACCGGCGGCACACGATGAAATGCTTCGACTGTTTCGGTGAATCTCCCTCGTCTCCGCCCGAGGCGGTGGGGGTTTGTAAGGATTGTGGTTCCGGGGTGTGTGCAAGGCACGTTGTGGTGGTGACGTATCGCCGATCGCCGCCCGGGCCGGGGATGATGGCACAGCCACCGGTCCGAACGCTGCGCTGCGCGCGCTGTGGCGCGGCTAGATCCGTGCGCAGGGTGCCGGATGACCTCAATCAAGCAGAATCAGCGCCATCTCCGAGGTGGTGGCGCCGAACACATCTTTGACTCGGCAGGGGCAGCGTGGTATCGGCCGGTACGGGCGCGTAGAGTACATGCCCTGGCACTTGGGATTTGGCGTGCGTGGCGCTTGGACACAGTGTCCGCGCCCGCTGGGGGCCGACATCGCTAGGGTTGAACATTTTATAGATTTCGCCGGAGTTGGCCGTCAGTCAAATGCTATTCCGGCTGATGGTTCAGCTTCCGGCCCTCGGTGTTCGGTGTGGCGTCGACCATGGCAGTGAAACCCGACGCGACCCATCCTGGCCTCCTCGCCACTATTTGTCTCATCGGTGAGTTCGTCGCCGACCAACAAAGGCGAGACCTGGAAGAGGTGTTCGTGATAGTCGACGTGGCCAAGCTCGCCCGCTGGACGGTCCCCGAGCACTGTGCGTGCCGTGGTCATCGGATGGCTGCGGCGCCTGGGGCCAGCTCGGTGACCGTAGCCGGCAGCATGAGGATGTCGAAGACATCTGCCACGACTTGCGACCAACCATGGACGAAGTACCTCCACCCGTCCTCGAGGACGAGTTCCCGGTCGGCCTGCCGCGCCTTCGCCTGGTTCAGGAACTTTGACGATCCGCGGTAGTTGATCTTTCAGATCAACGCGTCCGCGTCACTCGGATCCGGGGTGACGACATAACGGAACAGGTCAGGTGGCAGGCTGGCCCGCGCGTGCAGATCGCGCAGCTGGTCCAAGCGTTCTTCGCTGCGGGCCGTGCACGTCAGTGATCGGGTCCTTGGTCGCGCCATACAGGCGCGTTCCCCGTTTGGAGATCGACGAGATCTCCCCGAATGTCCGCGCCAGTTCGTTGAGCTCATCGAACAGTTCGGCGGCCGCGTTGAACACGCTGACCTTGTGTGTCGTCACCAGGGCACCACGGTGAAGCGGGTGGTCCCGGATCCCCTCGACCAGCTTGGCACCGGCGGTACCTTCGCGGTCGTGGACGCAGGAATGTAGGGCTTTCCCCGTCGCAGTGTTGGGACCTTCCCCGGGGGGCGCCCGAGCCCACACGCGTGGCAGCGACGCGCAGTCCACCTCGAACAGCGACCGCAGGATCGCAGCGGCGAGCGAGGGCTGTCCGGCCCCGGTGTGGTGGGTGTTGGGTGGCGGCTTTGGGTGCCTGCCCTATAGCGTGCGGTTGTGCACCGCCGTTCACTGGTTCTGGACCATCCGTAGTCCAAAACCTGAGGGCGGGGAGGCGTGTCGCTCGTCGAACCCTAGTCACCACCCGCGGAACAATAGGAGAGCCAGAAGTCGTGGTCACCAGTTACGACGTCGCACGCCTGGCTGGGGTCTCACAGCCGACCGTGTCGCGCACGTTTCGGGACAGCCCGCTGATCAAGCCGGAGACGAAGGAGCGTGTCCGTGCCGCGGCAAGGACACTGGTCTACACTCCGAACCAGCAGGGTCGAGTGCTCGCCACCCGCAGGACTAACCGCATCGGGGTGGTTGCTGCCGAGCTGGGCAACCCGTTCTACATGGCCCTTCTGGAGCCGCTGCACGAAGCGCTTCGTCAGTACGGCTTCTCCACCGCGCTAATCCCGGGTGGCGCGTTAGATACGCCGCTCGAACCGGGTGCCTTGGTCGACGGGTCGCTCGACGGGGTCATCTTGACGACGTGCCGCATAGGGTCGACGTTGCCAGCCGAACTGACGCTGCGCGGCCTACCCTCGGTCACTGCCAACCGAGAGGTGAGGGGCGCGGTCGTGGACTCGTGCGCCGTCGCCAACGCTCGCGGAGCAGCCGAGCTCGCCCGGCTGCTCACGAACTGTGGGCATCGCGAGATCGTCGCTATCTTCGGGCCTTCGGACACGAGCACCGGTTTGTCCCGGGAGCGGGGCTTCAGACGTGGCCTGGCGGCCGCTGGCGTCCGGTTGAGCCCCGTTCGGATCTGGCGGGGTGAGTTCACATATCAGACCGGGTACGACTCCGCGATCGCCGCGCTGGGTGCCTCGATCCCGCCGACGGCGCTGTTCTGCGCGAACGACGTGATCGCGCTTGGTGCGCTCAACGCCGCCCTGGCGGCTGGGGTGGACGTGCCCGGTGACCTTTCCGTCGTCGGCTTCGACGATATTCCTATGGCCGGATGGAACATGTTCGACCTGACGACGATGCATTGTGATCTGGGCCGACTAGCGCGGACCTCGGCTGATCTTCTCGCCGCGCGGATTCGGGCGCCCGAAGCTCCGCGCCGCCGAGTCGTGATCCATCCGACGCTGGTGCTGCGCTCGTCGCACCGGGACCGGCTGGCGACACGGAACACACGCATACCACGCTGATCCCCGGCCGGTGGAGCGCAGTCCAGGTTCTCCTGAAGCAGGAGCCAGCGGCGGGCATCGACTTCGAACGGGACGACGCACACGGCAGTCCACACGATCGGCCTGAGCAGATGCTCAACAGGCTGGACGCAGACCGTACGTCAGCGCAAGGAGTAGCCCCCATCGACCAGCAGTTCACTGCCGCAGAAGAAGCGGGCATCGTCGCTGAGTAGGAACGCCGTCGTCGCCGCGATCTCTGCCGGCTCCGCGAAGCGCCCCAGCGGCGTACTGGCCTTCCACTGCGCGAACTGGTGCGCCTTGAGCGCCAGCAGCGGGGTATCGACGTAGCCTGGGGCGATGGCGTTGACGCGCACGCCGCGACCGCCCCACTCCGCGGCCAGCGAGCGGGTCAGGGCCGAAACGCCCGCCTTTGAGGCGTTGTAGGCGCATTGGTCCTGCGGCACGTTGACAACGTGGTTGCCACTCATCGAGGAGATCATTACGATGCTGCCGCCGCCCTGCGAAAGCATATGCCGGCCAAAGGCCTGGCAGGTGAGGAACATGCCACGTAGGTTGACCGACAGCGTGGCGTCGAATTGCTCGGGCGTCATGTCCTCCGCGGCGATGTCGTCCTCGACGATCCCGGCGGCGGCGACCAGCCCGTCGACCTGCCCGGCGGCGGCGACCACCGCTTGCGCGGCAGCCGCCACCGAGGCCGGGTCGGTGACGTCGACTGGGACGAAGGTGCCGACCTCGCCCGGCCGCCTATCGAGCGCGTAGACCTTCGCGCCCTCCTCCTCGAGCAGGCGCCGACAGATTGCGCTGCCGATTCCTCCGGCCGCCCCCGTGACGGCGACCGTAATGTCAGCGAGTCCCTTCACGTCGCCCTCCCATCCGTATCGTCGGTCCACCGCTGGGGGTAGACAGCTGCCCGCAGGACCCCCGGTTGCTCCCGGGCTGCGCGCAACGCCTCCGCCGTGCGGGAGAGCGGAAACGAGGCGCCGATCAGCCCGTCGAGGCGCACCCGGCCGTCGTGGGCGAGGGCGATTGCGGTGGGATAGGCGTTGGCGTACCGAAAGGTGCCAGTGAGCGTGATCTCACGGATCTGCATGGTGCCGAGCGGCAGGCAGACTTGGGGGTCGGCCCCGAAGCCGACGGCGACTGCGGTACCCCCTGGGCGCAGCGCGGCGAGCCCGTCCCGCAACGCTGCGGGTGCCCCGCTGCACTCAAGCAGGACGTCCACCATCAGGCCGTCGATCTCATTGGTCGGGCGGGTGTGCGGCACCCCGTGCTCATGGGCGCGCTGGAGCCGCACGGGGTCGATGTCACTGAGCTCCACCCGGCTCGCACCGAGGGCGTAGGCCACCTGCGCGCAGAGCAGTCCGATCGCGCCGGCGCCGGTGACCAGAACCCTCTCGCCGCCGACAAGCCGGGCGGCGCGGCAGGCCATCACTGCGACCGCGAGCGGCTCGAGCAGCGCCGCGTGCTCCAGCGGCATTTCGGCGGGTACGACGTGGGTGAGGTGCGCGGGCAGCGTCACGAACTGCTGCAGCGAGCCGTCGTACGGCGGAGTGGCGAAGAAAGCCATGTCGGGGCAGAGGTTGTAGCGGCCGGAGGTGCATGCCTGGCAGTGGCCGCAGGACACACCCGGCTCGAGCGTCACCCGCGCGCCCACCAAAGCCTGGTCAACCCCCTCCCCGACCACGGTGACGACCCCGGCGGTCTCGTGACCCAGCACCAACGGTGCGTCGACGACGAAGTCTGCGATCCTTCCGTGCTCGAAGTAGTGCACGTCCGAGCCGCAGATGGTGACGACCTCGACGCGCACCTGGGCCTCCCCGGGTGCGGGCTGCGGGACAGCGCGGTCCTCAGTCTGGAGCCGACCGACCTCCTGGAGGACCACCGCCAGGTTGCCGTTCCGCTCGGGCTGTGTGATCACCACAGCTTGTAGCCCCCATCCACGACGACGACCGAGCGGCTGATGAAGCTGGACCTGCCACTGGCCGGGGACACTGCCATCGGCTCGGAACCAGACGGTTTCGCGGCACAATGTTGCGCGGTGTTCTCCATTACGTACGGACGGAGGGCCGGGCTGGTGTCGGCACGACGGTGCGGCTCACGTCGATTCGGCAGAGCAGTCTGGTGAACAGCCGATCACAGGGGGACAGGCTTACTCCCAGAATCTGCTGCTGCAGGCGGTCGGCGAGTGCCTCCGGGAGGCGCTGACGACGGCCAGGTGCTTCTGGCATGGCGCGAAATATATGATGAATAGAGGTTATGGTCAACCTCGCGCGTTGACTTAATTGTTGACCGGCGATCTGGATGACGACGTTGAGCTGGGTTCACGTCGTTGCCTGGCACACCGGGTCGCTCGGTGTTTCTCCCCGGCGACCGCCTATGCCTACGCCTCAAGTAGTCGGGGTGGTGGCCATGAGGTCGAGGACCTCCTGGCGTGCGGGAAGGCAGGGGCTGGCTCCTGATTTAGTGACGGCCAGGGCGCCGGCGGCCATGCCATGGCGGACCGCATCCGGCAACGCGACGCCCTTGGCAAGCGCCGCCCCTAACGTCCCGGTGAACGCGTCGCCGGCGGCGGTGGTGTCCACGGCTCGCACGACGAACGGTTCGAGCGACATGGTGTGGGTCGCCTCGACGGCCACGGCACCGAGGGCACCCAGGGTGACGATGGCATGCCCTACGCCGCGGTCGATAAACCAGCGGGCTGCCTGCGCTGCGCTCGTTGCGTCATCGACCGTGATCCCGGTGATGAGAGCGGCCTCGGTTTCGTTGGGGGTGACGATATCGACGTCGCACCAGACGTCCTCAGCGATCGGTACGGCGGGCGCCGGGTCGAGGATGACAGTTAAGCCTGTTGCGTGTCCGGCTCGGGCTGCGTAAGCCGTGATGTCGGAGCGCACCTCCAGCTGCAGCAGGAGCACACCGACTTGTCCCTGCAGGGTAGTCAGCGCCGCGTCGACATCGGATCGGCTCAGGTGAGCGTTGGCCAGCGGCGTGATGACAATGTCGTTCTGGCCGTTCGTGTCGACCCGAATGTGGGCGACGCCGGTGGGGCCGGGGACGGCGCGTACCAGGTCGGTGCGCACACCGTGCTGACGAAGTCCGCCAGCGGTGAGCTCCGCGAAGGGGTCCTGCCCGACGCAGCCGACCATCCAGGTTGGGGCACCGAAGTGGGCTGCCGCCACCGCCTGGTTGGCGCCCTTGCCGCCTAGAACGAGGGTGAAGTCGTTGCCGAGCACCGTCTCTCCCGGGGAGGGGAGGCGGTCAGCGAATGCCGTGACGTCGGCGGTGATGCTACCGATGACTAATACGCCGGTCTCATGCACGGGAGTGTCCTTTTATCTCAACCTGAGGGCTGCGATAAAGTATCACCGCCGGGCAGAAGTGGGTGGCAGTGGCCCTCGGGTGCTGGACCGTCTTGGTTTCCAGAAACGCCCGCACCCCGAGGTCCGGTGTGAGCATCCGGTCACCCTCGACGGCCCCTCGGCATCTGCGGCACCGGTGAGGGTTGAACGTGTTGACGTCGCGGGGCCAACCCAGGCGCGACCTCTCAGCGGTCCGTTCGGTGGGTACGTTGATTACGCCGCCGGGCACGTCGGGAAAGGCGCGCACCTCCGCGGGGTGCTCAGCGGCGGCGTGCCGACCACCGAAGAGTTTTTTGGTCTCGTCCAGCGGCATCGTCGCTCGCTGTTGACGCGGGCAGTTGCTCCCTGTGCTTGCGGCACTCACAAGGCGTCCGTTCTCGTCGGCTTACCGGGTCGCTGTGGGTGGCGACCACTGGTGTACTCGCGGGGTGCGTCGGTGCTGTCCCGCACTCCGGGGTGAGTACCCAACGCACACGCCGCGGTGGGTCGAGCTCGTTGACTCGTCACTGTTGGCCAGCAGCAGCCGGTGGGACAGCTCCCGGCTGGCGTGTTCAAGCTCCTTAACAACGGTTGCGAAGCATCAACCGACCATAGTGCAAAGAAGGGTCCGCGATGTCACCAGGGGTGAGGACCTGTCCCAAGTACGCACCGGCAACGGCCCACGCATGATGGCCAGCATCCGTAACCTCGCGATCAACCTGCTCCGACTCACCGGCCACACCAACATCGCAAAGCCCTCCACCATATGGCAGAGACGCAAACCGAGCCTTGAAACTAGCACTACCAGCACGAACCGACTTTTCCTTGACCCTGCCTCCACCCCCGTCGCTACCTTGAAGAGAATTCGCCCCCATCTTGAAAGAGGAGCCTAGTGTCCACCGCAGCATCTGACAGTCCAACGTCCAAGCTCAGCCGCACAGCCTTAGCACGAATGACCGACCACACCCTGCTCAAGCCGGAAGCGACCCCCGCGGACGTTGCCGCGCTCCTGGACGAGGCCCGCAAACTCGGGGTGCTTGCGGTGTGCGTGTCACCGTCCATGCTTCCGCTCGGCGGTGCGCAGCCCGGCGTGGAGGGGCTTGTCGTGGCGACGGTGTGTGGCTTTCCCTCCGGGAAGCACACCAGTGCGGTCAAGGCGAGGGAGGCGGCGGGTGCGGTGGCGGCGGGGGCCGACGAGGTGGACATGGTGATCGACATCGGTGCTGTTCGGGCCGGGCAGTGGATGGCCGTCGAGGCCGACATCTTGGCGGTCCGTGCCGCCGTACCCGCAACGCTCGTGCTCAAGGTGATCATCGAGTCGGCCGCTCTCGACGACGCGGTGGTGGTGGCCGCCTGCCGCGCTGCGGAGGCGGCCGGGGCCGACTTCGTCAAGACGTCGACGGGTTTCCACCCCGCCGGTGGGGCCAGCGAGCACGCAGTGGAGCTGATGGCCGCCACCGTGGAAGGCCGTCTGGGAGTGAAGGCCAGCGGTGGTATCCGCACCGCCGAGCAGGCACTGCGCCTGGTGGCCGCTGGTGCCACCAGGCTCGGGTTGTCCGCGTCCCGGCAAATACTCAGCGAGCTGCCTGACTGAGTCTCGTCGCCAACTTCAAGATGTACCTCTGATTGACTAGCGACGGGAAAGGTGTGTCTTTGCGACTTTGCGGGTGACCTGGTGGGCGCTGACGTGCCCGTCGACGTAAAACACCGCTGTCAGGTCCCGTCCAGGCGGCTAACGTGGCGGGTGGCCATTGCGGCCAGCATCTCGTGGCCTTCCCGGTGGTGGCCAGGGCGGTGATCTTGCGGCGGATCGTCTTGACCTCTGGGGACCGGTCCAACCCCAGGACCCGCCCCAGGGCGAGGGGGTCGACCCTGGTCGCGCTTCGGCGGGGGCTCACCGGCCAGGGCCTGTAGCACTGCTTCGACCAACATCGAGTCCAATGGCTGCGGGGAGAACCCGACTGGGTGCTCGATGCCTGGTACCGCGACGTCTACCTCCCCCACGTGACCGAGTTCCACGAGATCAGGAAGGCCGAGAAGGACGCGATACGCGCTGCGCTGGGCTTGGATAAGGGGAGCAACTCGACCTGTTCGGGTACACGTCAAGCGTGGCACACAAGCAAGCCGTTGTACGAGCTGTGGCCGGACCCGTCAAGACCGTTGAGATGGTGATTGCCGACGGTACATTCATGGCGTGGGTACTGCCGAGCGCTTAATCGATCGCGATTCGCCACTGCCGTATTACCACCAGCTGAAGCAGCTGGTGAGCACGGACATCACAGCGCGGGGCTTGGTCCCGGGGGACCGGCTGCCAGGGGACCACGAGCTCTGCGGGACTTACGACGTCAGCCGCACGGTGGTACGTCAGGCGCTGACCGAGCTGGAGTACGAAGGCGTCATCGAACGGATCAAGGGGCGCGGAACGTATGTTGCCGCCCCCAAGATCGCTGAGGGTTTGGTGCAGTCCCTTACCGGCTTGTTCGAGGACGTTAGTGCTCGGGGCGGCCACCTTCGCAGCGAAGTGCGCCGGCGGGAGGTCGTTCCTGCTGATGATCAGGTGGCCCACGCTTTGGAAATTGCCGTTGGTGACCCTGTCGTGGAGATTGAGCGGTTGCGATTTGTCGATGGCGAACCGTGGGCGCTCAACGTGACACAGTTGCCTGCGTCGATCGGGGAACCGTTCTTGCTTGAGGATCTGGTGGAGACCTCGCTGTATGAGTTGCTGGAGCAGAAGTACGGCGTGAGGCTCGTCAATGGGCGACGATCCGTCGAGGCCGCCGTCGCGAACAACGACATCGCCGCAGCGTTGCAGATTCCCATTGGCGCTGCGGTCCTGGTCCTGCGCAGTGTCAGCTGCGGGGAAGGAGGGGTACCCGTCGAGCGGTTTGTGGCGTTTCATCGCGGCGACCGAAGCCGGTTTGAGGTCGAACTTGAGCGGCGCCACGGCGGCGGCCTCCAACCGGCCCGCCGACCCCTCATGGTAAGGAAGCCGTAATAATGCTTGACATCCTGTCATGACAGGATGATAGTGATTGGATATCGCTCACCCCGCCACAGGGAGACCGTCCATGCCATCTTTCGTCCCCCCCCCGCTCCGGCCGATGTCTCTGATCTTGAGCTCGGCGGCCGGGAAGATCACGCCGGAGGGTCCCACCCTGACCCGACGCATGACCGACCTGGAAGGGCTCTTCGCGGACACGACTGCGTGGTCGGCCAACTGTGCGGCGGATAACGCCGTCGTCTACGAGGTTTCTTCCTCCCCAGTGCCGGAGATCGCCCGGGAACTGCCGCAGTCGATTACCACGATCTGGCCGGGCACGTGCGGCGGAGAGTTCTATATGACCAAGGGTCACCAGCACCCTGACCCGCAGGCCGAGATTTACCTCGGGCTCGCCGGCACCGGCGGCCTGCTGATGTTCGATGGAGAGAACGTCGCGTGGATCGACATGGCGCCCGGAACTATCGGCTACATCCCGCCGGGTTGGGCTCACCGATCGATCAACCCCGGTGACGAGCCCTACAAGTTCTTGGCGGTCTATCCGGGCTCGGCAGGACACGACTACGGCTGGGTCCTCGAGCACGGTATGGGCAGCAGGGCACGAAGCGAGGGGGGCTGTTTGTCCCTCGTCCCGTTCAGCAGCTGAAACAGCACGTTCAGATCAGCCTTTCCGGTGGCAACCAGCAAGGTCCTGCTCAGGCGTTGGCTGGGCACCGGCGCCAAGGTGTTGTTGCTTGATGAACCCACGAAGGGCGTTGACATCAGCGCCCTGATCCTCATCGCGGTCGGCCTGGACCAGCTTCAGAGTCGCCGCCCGGCAAAGACCACACAGAAGGACCCCGCGTGATCATCGCCCACGACCTCGGCACCACCGGTGACAAAGCCTCGCTTCACGCCAACGACGGCCGCACGCTGGCAACGTGCACGATCGACTATCCCACCCGGTTCGCCCCCGGGGGCGTGGCTGAACAGGACCCGGACCATTGGTGGCGAGCCGTCGGCGCGGCGTCCCGCCAACTCCTCCGACGAGCCGGTGTCGATGCCGATGCCGTCCAGGGAATCGGGCTTTCCGGGCAGATGATGGGCGCTGTCTTCCTCGACGAGGACCTCCAGTCTGTGCGCCCCGCAATTATCTGGGCCGACCACCGCAGCACCGCCCAAACCGCCCAACTACTCAACACGGTCGGCATGGAGTCGGCTTACGCCGAGCTGGGCCACCGAATCAACCCCACCTACACGCTGAGCAAGGTGATGTGGGTCCGGGACAACCAGCCCGAGCTGTGGGCCCATACCCGGCACGTGTGCCTGACCAAGGACCTCATCACCCTGCGGCTGACCGGCACCCTGCTTACCGACCCCTCCGACGCCTCCGGGACCAACGCCTACGACCAGACCAAGGGGGTGTGGTCCACCCGGATGCTGCAGGCCGCCGGCATCGATGAGCGGGTGCTGCCCCCGATCGTGGCCTCGACCACCGTTGCTGGCGGCCTCACGGGCGAGGCAGCAACGCACCTGGGGCTGCGGTCGGGGACCCCTGTGGTGGTGGGAGGTGGCGACGGTCCGATGGCCGCGGTCGGCAGCGGCGTGGTCGCCCCGGCAGACGGCGCCTACGTGTGCCTGGGCTCCTCATCCTGGATCTCGGTCACGTCTAAGAAGCCGCTACTGGACCCGGGGATGCGGTCGATGACCTTCGACCACGTTTTGCCGCACAGCTACGTTCCTACCGCCACCATGCAAGCCGGAGCCGCATGCCTGCAGTGGGTGATCGAGCTTTTTAGCCCGGCAGGGACAGCCCCTCACGCCTACGACTCGCTGCTCGCTGCCGCCGGCGAGGTCACCGCCGCCGACGAGGGTCTGTTCTTCCTGCCCCACCTTCTGGGCGAGCGTTCGCCCTACTGGAACCCAGCCGCGAGCGGGGTGTTCGCCGGAGTTGGGCGCCACCACTCGCGTGGCCACATGGTGCGTGCGGTGCTCGAGGGCGTGGCGTTCAACCTGCGCACCTGCATCGGCGCGTTCACCGACGGTGGCATCCCGGTCGAGCGCGTCGACGTCATCGGTGGCGGAGCCCGCAGCGACGTATGGCTGCAGGTGCTGGCCGACGTCTGGGGCGTGCCCGTGCGGCGGCGCAGCATTATCAAGGAGGCCAACTGCCTTGGTGCGGCCGTGACGGCGCTGGTGGGGTTGGGAATCGCGTCGGGATTCCAAATCGCGCGTGAGTTGTCCACCACGACGGCCGAGTTCACCCCGCACACCTCCCGCAGCCTCCGCTATACCGAGCAGCACGCCATCTTTCTCGACGCCTATGCACGTCTGGAGCCGTGGTTCGACACCCGCACCGGAGACCCCCGATGAACCCCACCCAAGAAACTCGCACCGTCCTCGTAACGTCACGGTCATTTTCCTCCGGAACACTCAACCTGGTCCAGCAGCTCCAGGAGTCCGGACTGCACGTCGTGCGCGCAGCCACAGACCATGATCCAGAAGCGCTACGCCAGCCGCTGTTGCACGCTGTCGCGTGGATCGCGGGGACCGCACCAATCACCGTGCAGCACTTTGCTATGGCCCCCCATCTTCGCGTGATTGCCCGGTACGGGGTAGGTATCGACGTCGTTGATTTGGCCGCTGCCCGCGCGGCCGAGGTCGTCGTGACCAACACCCCCGGGGCCAATAGTGACGCCGTTGCCGAGCACGCCATCAGCCTGCTCATGGCCACCTTGCGCGCCATACCTTCCGGCAACGCCCGGGTGCGCTGCGGAGACTGGAGCGTCACCCGTGGCCGTCAACTCGCTGGCTCCGTCGCCGGAGTGGTCGGCTTCGGCCGAATCGGTCACGGGGTGGCCACGCGGCTGCGCAGCCTGGGCTGTCAGGTACTGGTGCACGACCCCTTTGTCTCCGACAGGGTCATCCGCGACGCCGAATTCGATCCGGCTAGCCTCGAGTCCATCCGTGAACTGGCGGACGTGGTGTCCCTGCACACCCCCGGCGGCCGCATAATCGTGAACACGGAATGGACGGCGACCGCCAAATGCGGGCAGCTCATCGTGAATACTGCCCGCGCCGATCTCGTCGACGAAGACGCAGTTGCCGCCGCCCTACGCTCCGGACGGCTGTCCGCCTTCGCCGCCGACACCCTCGCCCATGAAGGCGCAGGCACCCCGTCGCCGCTACTGGCAACCGACCTCGCCGACCGCGTCGTCATCACCCCCCATCTGGGTGCTCAAACCGTGGAGGCGGTCGACCGCATGGGGTTCCTGGTAGTGCGGGCGGTCATCGACGTCCTCGCGGGGCGTCCGCCCCAGCATCCCGTCGCCCTGCCAGAGGTGGAGCACTCATGAACCTTCAGTCACGACGCCGGATGCGATTCGTTGGCGTCTCGACCGCCCAGTCCTCGATTATGAAGGTCTTCCCGCGCTGGTCGGAGTTGCTCGGCCTGAACGCCGACCTGCTTGGACTCGACGTTCCGCTGGACGCCACAGCGGAGAGGTACCGAAAGGTCGTCGTCGAGCTGCGAGACGACCCGGCGTGCGTCGGAGCCTTGGTGACGACCCACAAGATCGCTCTCTACGAAGCTGCGTCCGATCTATTCGCCGGGCTCGACGACTTCGCCGTCGCCTGCGGTGAGGTGTCGTCGGTGTCGGTCCGCGACGGACAGCTCTTCGGGGCCGCGAAGGACCCACTCACCGCGGGACTGTCGCTGCAGGAGGTCCTGGCCCCCGACCACTTCTCCTCCGGTGCCGAGGTCCTGTGCCTCGGGGCAGGAGGAGCGGGCACAGCCATTGGCTGGTATTTGGCCCAACGCCCGGATTGTCCGCACCTCATGCGCTTCGTGGATACTGTCCCGCAGCGACTGACTCACTTGGCAACAGTCGTCGCGGCCCCCAACCCGGCGGCGAGGGTCGAGACGGTACTGGCCACCGAGGAGAACCTCTGCCAGCTGCTGCGCGTCCTGCCGCCATCCAGCCTGGTCGTGAACGCCACGGGCCTGGGTAAGGACCGATCCGGCTCCCCGCTACCCGATGGCGCCGTCCTACCGCACGCGGCGGTCGTTTGGGAACTAAACTACCGGGGAGCCCTGGACTTTTTGCACCAAGCCCGCGCTCAACAGGTCGACCGGGACCTGACCGTCATCGACGGATGGCGCTACTTCATCCACGGCTGGACCCAAGTGGTCGGCGAAGTCTTCGGCGTCGACATGACACCCGAGGTGGTAGACACGCTAGCCGCTGCCGCGGAAGCCCTCCGATGACCAACCGCCCGGGAGTGCGCACAGTCCTCGGCGACATTGCCCCCGGCCAACTTGGCCCCACCGACTACCACGAGCACCTGTTCCAGGTGACACCACTGCTGCCCGGCGAAGACCTCGATGATGAGCACGCCAGCACCGCCGAGGCACTGTCGCTTCGTCAGGCCGGCGCAAGTGCCATGGTCGAGGCAACCCCGCTCGGCCTCGGGCGCCGCCCCTCGGCGGTAGCCCGTGTGGCTGCCGTTAGCGGACTGCATGTCGTCCATACCAGCGGCGCCCACCGCGAAGCCCACTACGGTACGGGGCACCCCATAGCGCGCTGGGACAGCAACGCCCTTGGCGCCCGGTTCACCCGTGACCTGTTCGTGGGTATGACCGAGGATAACGGTGACGCCGCACTGGCCCCAGATGGTTCCCCGGTGCGGGCCGGCCTGCTGAAGCTCGGCATCGGCTACTGGTCCATCACAAGGTTCGAACGCCGGGTCGCCGCGGTCGTCGGTAAAATCTCGGGTGAGTCGGGGGTGCCCGTGATGGTCCACCTCGAACACGGCAGCGCCGCACACGAGGTACTGGACCTGCTGCTACAACACGAATGCCTCCCGCAGCACGTGGCACTGGCCCACGTCGACCGCAACCCCGACGCCGGGTTGATGCTCGAGCTCGCCTCGCGTGGCGCGCTGCTCGGGTTCGACGGACCAGCGCGCCCCCAACGCTGGCCCGACTCCGTCCTTCTGGACTGCATCTCGGCCGTGGTTGCCGGGGGAGGCGGGGCCAACCTCCTCCTTGGGGGCGACGTCGCTCGGCGTTCCCGCTACCAGGCGTACGGCGGGATGCCCGGTTTGCGGTACCTGTTCGACCGATTTGTGCCCCGTCTCCGTAAAGAACTTGGCGACCTGTCCACCGACCAGATCCTCGTGGACAACCCCGCGCGGTGGCTGACGTGGAGCCTCCCAGCATGACCCTCCGCCTTAAGGGAACCGACTATCACGCAGTCGTATTCGACTGCGACGGTGTCCTCGTCGACAGCGAACACGCCTGGGGCCTGGCCGAAGCGGCCCTGTGCGACGCGTTTGATGTCGAGTACACCGCGGCCGTTGCCTCCCAAACTACCGGCGTAGGACTGAAGGACGCAGTTTCTGTTCTCTTGGCCGCCGCCCAGCACCCAGTTGACCTTTCATACGCGTATCAGCTCATGCGTGACCTTGCTGAGGCTCATGTGCCGCCAGCGACCCACCCGATCCCGGATGCGCAAAGAGTCGTACAGCTACTGGGCTCGCTACTCCCGATCGGCGTCGCGTCTAACAGCGAACAGCCCCTGCTGGACCGAATACTCGCCAAAATCGGCTTGGCCGACGAATTCCACGCAGTCGTGAGCGCCTCGGAGGTCGACGCGCCCAAGCCCGCGCCGGACGTCTATGTGCTGTCCGCCGAACGCCTCGAGGTACACCCCCACCACACCATTGTTGTTGAAGACTCCCACACGGGGGTGGCCGCGGCCAGATCCGCAGGCTGTTACGTCATTGGCTTCGGCATCGACGGGCCACTTGTGGACTGGAGCGTGCCGAGCCATCTGGCATTGCTCGACCTGCTCCTCCCAGCAGAAGACCCAGCACTGCCCTCAGAGAGGCATTCCCATGCTCGCCTTATACGTTGATTCCGCCGACCGTGCACGGGCTGAACCCTTGCTTCGGTCGGCCGCAGTTGCCGCGTTCGAACGAGCAGCCACCGCGCTCGAACTCGGCACACCTTAGATCTGGGGAATCCCTATGCCCGAACCAAGCAGCACCATTACATCCACGGCCGACCTGCTCACCCTCAGTCGCGTTGTTCCCGTTGTCGTCATCAAAAACGCCGAACAGGCTGTGCCACTGGCCCGAGCCTTGGTGCGTGGAGGTGTCGGAGTCATTGAGATCACCCTGCGAACCGAAGCTGGGCTTTCGGCCATCGAAAGGGTAGCTGCCGAGGTTCCAGAGATCGTCGTTGGTGCGGGAACCGTCACGACACCGGAGGAAGCCGCGAAAGTCACCCGTGCTGGCGCGCAGTTCATCGTGCTCCCCGGTTCACCCGAGCGGCTACTGTCCGCAGCCATCGACACCGGCCTGCCTCTTCTGCCGGGCGCGAGCACACTGACCGAGATGATGCGGCTAAGCGAACGCGGACTCACCGTGATGAAGTTCTTCCCCGCAGAGGTAAGCGGGGGCGTCGGATTCATATCGGCAGTCATGGGCCCATTGCCACAGCTGCGGTTCTGCCCAACCGGAGGAATCTCCGCCAAGACTGCCCCCAACTACCTCGCGCTGGCAAACGTTGGCTGCGTCGGTGGCTCATGGCTCACGCCCACTGACGCGGTCGCCGCGAATGACTGGGCGCGCATCGAGTCACTCGCTGCCGAAGCCGCCGCCATCCGACCCGCCTGAGCCCACCACCTGGGATCTATGCTCCTGCAGCTGGCAACCGACAAGCCGAACACTTCGCCGTCCTACCCCAAGTCGAAAGCTCCCTGACATCGCCGAGGTAGGGCGCGTGCTCAAAAACGGTTCGGACTAAGCGCCATTGCGACGGACTGGGAGCTTTCCGACGGCATTCCGATCTTCGCCGACGCGACCGCTTGCGACACCAACAGGTGTCGGAGTTGGCGGAGTAAGCGAGAGCAGGCAGACGTGGTGAGTCTCATCGCGCGCCGGAGGCGCCACCAGCGCGCAACCGTTGCACTGGCCGCAACCGCTGTGTATACGTAACGATCCTGATCTCAACCGGTCAGTGCATCAGTGCAGGTCGACGACGATGTGCTGGTGGAGGTTGGGATGGGTGTCGGTCCGGTGGGGTTCAGCGCCGAGCAGCAGGACCAGCTGGGGTCTCCTGGCTAACGGTGCCAAAACGGCGGCCAATGCTTCCGCTAATACGCATTAGAAGCCGCCTCAGGGGGGATGTGCGCTGCGCTGCGCATGGGTACGTCGGATACGCCGAGGCGCTCACT
>JAABUR0100002035.1_pt1 | contig 32954 bp, 28 predicted proteins | sample 5560091 | NCBI WGS metagenome assembly JAABUR01 (sample SAMN10711879, study PRJNA513375) | rock metagenome | isolation source: Antarctica rocks | place: Antarctica: Victoria Land, University Valley sud
AGAGTCGATGTTCTACTCGTTGAATCGGAAGCAAATCTCTATCAGCGAGTGTGTATGATCAATCAAACGAATGAGCTCTGCGACGAATATAGACAAGCTATGAACGAGAACAAGCTCAAATTTCATATCACTAAATTGAAGAACTGCGAAATCATTGACAGCGTTCTCTTTAGAAAAGACTTACTGTGAGTCTTCGAGAATATGCATACGAAACTACTACAAGAAGTGCATGATCAACCTTCAATCTCTCATCTCGACAATAAACGAATCATCGATCTAGTTCAGCGTTTCTACTATTGATCAGGTCATCGAGCTACTATTCGACGATACATTCGAAACTGTCATGCTTGTCAGCGAAGCAAAGTCTCTAAAAATAGCATCAATGAACTTCATCATTCTCTCTCGATTTCACAGAAACGCTGAAAAGATATAGCTATGAACTTCATCATTGAACTACTTCTGTCAGAAGGCTATAACGTCATTTGCACAATCATATGTCGTCTCATCAAAGAACGTCACTATGTTTCCTGTCATTGAAAAGACGATGACATCTCAGTCGAAGAAACGGTTTGAATCATGCTATGAAACGTCTATCAACTGCATGATCTACTCAGTTCTATTGTTTCGAACAGAGACTTTCAATTCATATCGACTATGTGAAAGAGTCTTTGCAAGCGACTGAGAATCACAGCTAGTCTATTCACAGTCTATCATTCGAAGATCGACAATCAGACGAAACGAGTCAATCAAGACGTTGAACGCGAACTTAGAATCTACTGCAATTACATGCAGAACGACTGAGTCAAATGAATATCTATGATGAAATTCAGCGACAATTTCAATATCTTCTCGATCATCTCAATGATCTCTTTCTACTTCAATAAAGAATTTCACCCTCGAATGAGTTTCAATTCAGATACGACTGACTACGAAACAACTCGTGAACGACTTGAAGCTAGAAAAGCAGATGATATTGTCATTCAAATGAAAGAGTTACTGAGCTTCGACCGTCAACAATTGAAAAAGACGAAGCTGATCATCAAAGTTCAGATCAATAAACATAGACGAAACGTCATCTATGAAGTAGATGACTGAGTTTGACTATCTTTCAGAAACGTCAAGACAACGAGACTCTGCAAAGATTTGAAAGATAAACAACTAGAATCGTATCAGATCATTGTCAAAGCGAAGATCTTCTATCATCTTCGTCTATCAGTCAGCATGAAGCATCTGCATTCAATGTTCAGCTTGAAGCTACTGCGATTGTATTCAGAAGACTTTCTATCAGAACAGCATGCAGAACTCTTCAGACTCATCATTATTGATGACGACGACGATGAACACTGAAAGATAGATGACATTCTGAACTTCAGACGCTATCGAGGTCGAATACAGTACAAGGTCAAATGAAAAGATCTAGATAAAGACAATGAATGATACTATGTCGATAAAGGTGAATTCGATGACTTCGAGAAAGTTTTGAACGAATTTCATGCGCTATACTCAAGAAAGTCACGCTAGTACCGAAATAACTCAATAAGAAAGCAAGCAAACGAGCGACATTCATGCAAACATGAATTTTCGAAGAAGGGAATAATGTTACGAGCGTACCAAGGCTGAATAGAGCTAGTCAGTGTCTCTAGCTCAGATCTGGCTCAGTCTCTATTTTCTTTCATCAACATCTCTTTGTTCAACATTATCTTTCTTTCTACATCACATTCTACTCGTGTCACAAACACATTCTCTTCAAGCTTAGCGCAGTCTCTGAATATTACTTAAATAGAAGCTCTTGTACTCATCTTCTTCTGTATTCTTAATATTCAGTTATAGCTATCTCTAAAGATCAAGCACTATTCAACTCTGACTTTCGCTGATTGACTCATCTAGACACGATTCTGACATCAGATAAGCAACAAAATTTCTCAACATATTTAATTCACTGACATCAACAAATGTATGACTGCTTCAAAATATGACGAAATCATGCAATGTTTAAAATTCAGAAAATAGTATTAAACATATATAATTGACAACAGTATTGCAGCGAGAAAGTGATTCAACAAGCAACACAGATCTTGTTACAGAATGATGATTATATATGCATGAAGATGAGATAACATCTTGATTAAAAGATGTTGACTAATCATGATATAATCATTGAAACAAAGATTTCTTGTCTCAGTTATTGCAATGATGCATGTCAGAACGACATTTACTTGAGAAAGAAAATTGTTTACAAGTCAAAATCATATCAGAGAATTCTTTAATGTTTTATTGATATTTCTGATCACTTTCGTCTCAGCAATGATAGCTCACTGCATTCAAGAGTGACAGATAAAAACATACATACTTGCAAAGTTCAAGAGTTTGAAATCTTTGTGTAAGTCTTGCAAATTAATTAAAATCTACACATCAGACACAGAAACAACAGTATGCTGATCATTATAACTGACTGATGATGTTTAATGACAACTTGAAATGAGCAAATCATTGCTCATCAAGATGCAATACTATTACTTCTTCATATTTGAATCATGAAACTTATTAAAAGAGAAAATGTAAGAAAGATTCTTAATATCACTTTTATTTTCAATGAATACACAGCATTCTTGAATAATCTTTTGAAAAATGAGATGAATGATCAGTGAAAGAGTTTAAATAGAACAATCAAGAAAAGCAATAAAGTGTTATTGAAAATCAATGATTATGAGAATAATGACGACATAGAGAGCACTCGAGAACAAATGAACATAAGTGAAACATGAGTTGTTCTTTTGATCATCATCACGCTTCGTTCAATGAATCACTCTCAGTCGAAATGAATTGATAATAAACGTTTAAACTAATAGTTGATTGATAGAATTTTAATGTACAGTCAATTTTAATGAACTTTCAGCTTGCAGCAGAATCTAGAGTGAAAACAGAGAGCATGTCAATCAAGAACAATAAACAAACAAGTACATCTTAAGATTGAATCAATGATCAAAGCTTAAGTTTGAATGATGCAACTTTCAATGAAGAGATGAAGATTCACTTGTACAAGCTGACTGAGAAAAAAGAAGATGAAGATAAAGAAATATCAGACACAGTGAAATTGAACTTGATCACAACTGATGAAGAAGTTGAGATTAAAGTCAGATGAACATCTGTGATATACTAGAAATTCTAAAGACAACTTAATACTAGCAGATGCAAAGAAGTATGAAACGTTTAAACAATGAAATGATCATGCAATGAATATTGATGTATTGCACAAGAAAGATGACATTAAAGAATCATTCAATAACTAGTAGTAATATGATCATTGATTTACGTTGATTGATCACAAGCGTACTTAGAAACAATAATAACTAGATTTACAAATTCATTAGTATAATTGATAATGAAAGTGTATGAGAGATCACAACAGTAAACAGTTAAGATGCAACTTGAAGTTTTAGCAAACTGAATAAAGTAAACTATATAACGTCAACATTTCAACTAGTCTTGAACTCAAAATCGTTTTGTATCAACGATGTCAATCAATATTGATTATACAAATTCAAAGTTACTATCAAGAAATATTTCTATGAAACATTGATTCATTCATATGCAATGTCATCAATGATAAGTAGTATATTACAGTGATAGTAAATCAAGTATTTGCTTTCACTTATAACATAGTAATAGTAGTATCTAGTAGCATTCAATACAGTAGTTAAACAATCTTACATTCATTGTCTTTGTCTTTGATCTTGTTTACATTTTACTCAGATTTTACTCAGATTTTGCTCACTCAGATCTTGCTCAGATCTTGCTTACTTCAATCTTATCAATTCAGATCTCATTCAGATTCTACTTAATATATGTTGTGAAAGACGTGATCATATTTTATTCAGAATCATTGTCTTTTTTTAGAATGTTTTTTCGCATATGAAGTCTTGCACTTTAAATGTTTTTGTAATTCACGTCGTTTACAACTTGTGCATGCATGTCAGATTTCAACAATCAATGAAGCTGCTGATGATGAAATGAATAGTGATGTTGATGTGCATGAAATCTGATAATATGAAACGAGTGAGCTAATAGTTTCTTGACAGACACTCTTCAAATTTGAACACGTCAGATGTTCATCTTTGCTCGCAAATACTGATGTTTCTGTCAATGATGTAACTATGTTGACTTGAAAAAGATATTGCATTTGACTGTCATTGAAAGTCTGCTTAAGCATTAAATGAAATGATGTGCAATCTGTAATTATGACGAAGATGACTGTTTTATTGCGCTCATCAATCAATATATCAACTTGAAAGAGATATTGCATTTGACTGTTCTCATTGTCAGACTCATATGCAGAAACTTGCTCTGCATCATTGATCAATGCATTGAAGCTTTCACATGATAATGATGAATGATAGAGAACATACTTCTTGTATCAAGTACTATTCATAATATTCAAATCTAGCGAAGATTTTGAGTCTTAAGAACTCATAAGACTAAACAATAGCAACTCACTGTTTATCAAGATTCTGCGTTTCTTTCAATGAACTTTCAATGAAATAGATTTATCGTTAGAAAGAATAATAAGTGATGACGAGATTTTGTGACTGAGAGATGAGTTCACTTCATGTGATATCTTTTGATAATAAAAGATGAGTGATAAATAACTTTAACTTTTAATATCATTGAAAGTCTGCTTGAATGTTAAATGAAACGTTGTGCAATCTGTAAATGTGATGAAGATGATTGTTTTATTGCACTCGTCAATCAAAGATGTGATCTGAGTAACTGCATTCATGTAAAGAAACTTCAAACTGATGACTTTTAATCTGAAATGAAATTCAGAGCATTGAGATTTCTCATCAGATGCACTTGAAGACGCGTTGAATCACTCATCATCAATGATACTTAAAAGCAACTGAAACAAGAGAATTTGTCTTATCTTACGTCAATGTAATGTCTTCAACATAACATCATCAAAACATCAAACAACTATAAATTTAATGTTGAAAAGTTAAAATCTTTCATCAGATGCACTTGAAAACACGTTGAATTGCTCATCATCAGATGAACTTAAAGATGAGTGAAACAAGAGAATTTGTCTCGTTTTGCATCAATGTGATGTTTTCAACATAACATCATCAAAGCATCAGATAACTATATATTCAATGTTGAAAAGTGATGCAGAAAATATGAATTTAAGCGCATTTAAAAACAATTTAGCTCTGATCAAGTCAAGATTCAAATTAAATAAAAATTGAATTAAAAGTTAGTTTTATTCATGTTCTTGTTTACTTTCTACAATCTTTATTTCTTCGTGCGCTCTTTATCTTCAAGACTTCATTGAATTTATAATATAATTTAGTCATTGCTTTACATATTAATGTAAAATATATTGAAAGACTATCTTGCAGCTATGCACATGATCAAACGAAAGAGTCATGAGTGCAAAATAAGCATGATCATTATTTATTGCACTTATCTCAAGTATCATCAACTTATCTTTATGCTAGAATGATTTAAGCTCAATTGAAAAATTGATATTAAACAACTTTGAATTTGTTCATGCTTCAGCAAGACATAGAAAGAAGTCGAAATCTGACTTGAAAGAGAAAAACAGTTGAAAATTGTCGTTGATAAAAATACAATCACTGATGTGTATAAAATTCACGTTGAATTTCATTATTGATGACAAGCAGTTTACATTTATACTGTCGTTCAACGAGAATGATCATAGAAGAAATAAAACGCGTACTTCAAACGCGTTAAGCATGCTATCAAACTCTCAACATAATTCATCTCATGTTTTCATTGATTTCAAGATCAAGTCATGTAGCATGAAGTTTATGAATTCTTCATTCTATGATCAACAGTAAAGAAAAGATGATCATCACGACTCATCATATATTTGAAGTGAAAGTATTCAACGCGAAAGAGAAATTTCAACAGTCGCGCATGAGAATATCATGTGACAGATGATTTCATATTTGCAAACTATGATTATGACTGAATATGCAAGCGAAAACTGCGAATCATGAGCTGACTTTCAGCAAAAAGTCAATCTTTCAACTCTTATAAAAAGCATATGATTGAGAGTGATTAATTGCATAATTTGAGTCATCAATTGAAGAGATGATGATGTAAAGATGAAATCAACATCTCATGAAGTGAGAAGAATAAAGCAATCATGACTGAATGATGCTCACTTAAACTAACACAGTTCAGATGTATGATGTCATAAGTGACTATCAATTTCATATGATGCATAAGATTTGCATCTTGATTCTCAATTATTATGATTTTATCAACAGCACAGCTTCAATGAATTTAGTTCATGCTTTATTGAAGAACAATATTTTTCTAAGCATTGATCATCACGATGTAGAATAATCTTCTTGAAATAATCTCACACTAACGTCGAGAAGATTAACTTATCAGAAATGTTCAGAGACTTCATTTTAATAAAAGCATTGACATTTCTTATGCACAATGATCATCACAAGAGCTTTGACATCACAAGTTTAACATAGCACATGTTCAATTCTATTATGTTTCTGATGATCATTCTTATGACAACTATGATTTAACATAGTATAAAGAAATACAGATAAAGTGCGTGAGTTAAGAATCATTCTCAGAAGTGAGAAGTTGAAAATATGCTTCATTCTGCTCAAATCAAGAGACATATACATTGACAGAATGATCACAGACAATCACACATTCATCACAAGACAGTGATTTACTCAATTTATCTTAAGACAAGAAACTATGTAATGATGACTGCAAGAGAAGTTGATGAAACAAAGTCAAGTGAAACTCAATTTGAATGCAAAGAACGAACTTGTATACTTCTATCTTACGCACTCGCTATCTGATGTAAAAGACATCAACGATGACTTTGACTGTCAGTGAAGTGAACTCAGAAAGAGAAAGAAGAAGAGCTTTGCAGAGAACAGTCTGAATCATGAAACTGTCTTGAAGTTCTTCATGAAGAGTAAAGTATGTTTTTTCTCGCTCTGTCGCAACTTTGATTTAACAAAGATGATAGAAGAATGATGATATAAACAGTGAGAAACTCACGATAAAAGTGAGTTGTAACTCATCATAATTGATTTCAATTCTGCACATGAGAGAGTCAAGCGCAGTTCAGAATCAAGCTCATTATTATATTATTTTAAAATGATGACGTTGAGAGAATCAATGCATGTGTAAGTGTTTCATATCAAGAATCGACTGTCAAATCACACTTGTCTCAATATCTCGATCAGATCTAGATTGAATTTCAACTAATTAAAACATAATGCATAGAAAGAAAACATGCAAAAGAATTCTGTAAATGATTTTGAAAGAGTGAAATGACTTGCATCTGCGTTAAAACTGACTCATCTGATGACTTTTGTTTTGCTAACTATGATACTGCGTATAACGTGTACATGATGTCAGAGACTAAACTAGAGATACTATTAATATAGAAAAATGATATTATTATTACTTGATAAAATCTAGATACAAGACATACATCAGATAATGTATAAGATGAAAGACAAAAAGTAAAAGAAAAAAATGAAAATCAGACTTCTATTATACATGAATCAGGCAGAATCAAGACTAAACAATAGTTTTAAAACTTAAGATTACTATGACTAAATTCAGATGATGATGACTAAATTAATGACTGTGTTATGAGCATGTCAGAATTGAATAAAGCTCTTATAGCTTGCTAATTTTAATCAATTCACAATCAACGCTTGAGAGTTAAGTATGTAATGATTAAACTAAGTTCTGATCTGATTTATGCTTTAATTCTAAATGACAATCTGATTCATTGAACTGCAAACAGATTCATTGAACTCATAATGTTTGCAATTTATGTTCTAAATCTGAATGATGATTTAACATCATGACATGTGAAAATAAGAATCAAAAACTTGTAAGTGCATTCAGCAAAAGACAATGAGTTTAATACTGTGCAGAAGATGTACAGCATGCTCACTATACTTATTATGTAGAAAACTTATTCTATATTCTCATGATAACAAGATGAATGAGTAAGTATTTAAAAGTTCTTTTCATCGTTGATTGATAAAGACTGATGTACAATGAACTCACAGAAAATATTAAAAGAATGAAATATCAACGTAATAAATTTGATTCATTCTCTTGATTGTATACTGTATGCTAAGCTTTAGATCGCAAACACGTCTTTTGTTAATGAGTCAGATGTTGATGATGTTGAACTAAGCATTATAAAGACTTTGACTTCAGATGAATATTGAATTTGCGTTGAAGAAGAAGCATTTATAATTTTTAAACTGCATACTACTTGAACTTCTTGAGCGAAGAAAGTGAGCATCAAAAAAGAAGAAAGAGTCTGATACAGTAAGTCTGCTGAATCATTTAGCATCATTGATGATGCTTGAAGATATAAGCAGTTTGTACAGTATATGCAAATCAAGCGCAGATTCTCAATGAAAATCATCATTGAAAGCAACGATAATTGAAATTTAGACTAGATAAATCAATATGTCACAAATCACTTAATTGTTGTACTATTCTCAAACATGTATGATGAAAAGAAATATCTCGTCATATGTAATATAATTTACAGCAAAGACAATCTAATTGATTCAAATGAAAAAGAAGTAAAGATTGATTTAAATGTGTATAGCGAAAAGAAATATCTTATCATACATAACATAATTTGCAGCAAAGACAATTTATTCAATTCAAATGATAAAAGAGTGAAGAGCAACAAGATAAAAAGAAACATTTAAAGAAACTTAACTATATATAATGATTTAGTAATAGAATGCGCGAACATTTAAAAAGATAACATAAGTAATATTAATGTGATGATTGTTGCAAGAGACAAAATTGATATTAGCTGAGTGCACAGCTAAGTCAGCTAAGTGACAGCTAAGTGATAACTAATAATCAGTTAATAACAAAGAGAATCAGCTAATTTCAATTGTTAGCTGACACATGAGATTAACAGCTAACTCAGAAAAAGTTAACAAAAATCAGCTAATATTGACTTTTTCACCTCATGATTTTGTCAATGTATATAAAGTTGAATTCTCAGTTTCTTGCAATAATAGTTCAGATCATCACATAAATCTTGAATAATCAATCTCTTTTTATCATTCATCTCTCTGCAAATTCTGTCACTGTCATCATTACTTCTAGATTTGAAAAGCTTCTTGACATATTTAAGTATGAGAAGAACAAAGATTGATTGAATGCATGAAAGCAGAGTCTAATACAACGCATGAACATGAACAATGATCATTACTTCTTTCATCAAGTCAAGATCATTTATGTTGAGTCATGACTCATCATAGATAAGAAAATTCACAATCTAATGAATCAATATCAAGTCAATAATTTCTGTATTATTTTCATCTTTGCAAATTGATAACATAAGTTGCATCATTGCTGCAACAATTCTTTCAAGATAGAAGATGCTCATTTATATCTTTATGAAACTCTGAAGCAAAACATGAATAACTTTGTTGACTATTACAATCTTTTTTATTAAAAGAAAGAATGTTCTTTAATGAAAGATTTCTTGTTGATTGACTATTTGAAGCACAATGTTAATTATTTCACTCAAATTATTATCTTCTTCTGACAAAATCTTGATGAAACTCAATCATTCATTTTTCATTAATAAATTCAAGCATTCTTTGACATTAATGAAAAGTTTCAGCAGTTTAAGCATCATTAATCTTGCTTCATCTTTGTTATTGTTTTATTCATTAAAGTCAAGAACATTTTTGCATCAATTAATAATTCTTTAAGTTTCAAGATCATTATTTTTGTGATTGTTGTTTCAACAGTATTTTTATTTCTTTCTTTCTCATCTTTTGATGAGTCAATGAATTTAAGTTTCGTTATTGTCATCATTCAAGATAAGACTCTGATCGTTTCTGAGATCAAGAAAATCTGCAACAAGTGAAAGCTGTGCTACTACTGCAAGTTGCAACATTCAAGCAAAATTGCTAAAGAATACTCAAATAAGAAGTTCTTCACTTTGCATATCATGAACATTTATGATAATAATATCATCAATATAAATGAAGAAGTCTTGCTGTCTGCAAGAAAAGTTTAGTTTCTGAGCTAAGTTGCATTCAAAAATTTGTATATATATCATCTTGTTTATTAATTTCAATCTTTTCACTCTCACTTCAATCATATAAAAAGTTTTCTACTAAATCTGTCTTGAAACTCTTTGAATTTAATTCAACATTCAAAGATAATCATATGATAGTATTTTGTATTTTACATCAAGCTCAATCTAAAGTTTTCACTTTTGCTCTGATTGATAGTGAAGTCTTAACTTATGTCTTTATGAATAAATTCTTTGCACAAAAACATCATTTTTTCTTGCATCAATTAACTCATTCTTGCAAACTTCAAGAATTTAATGATCAAGTCACTTTAATTAATGACATTACTTATGTTATTAAAATCACAATGATTCTTGATGAACACATCAAGAAACTATTCTTTTATGTTATTGAATTAAGTCAATATCTTATCATCATGAATCTATCATGATTTCATCATCACGTCATTGATATCAATTTTGAACACAATATTCTCATCTTGTCTTTCTTCTTCTGTCTTAATCATTGTTGCTCATTCTTCATCAAGATCTATGATCTTAATCAATAAGAAGAAAATTTCTCATTTGAAGTTAACAAAGTAACTTTCTTTCAGTCTCATCTTTAATTCACTCACAAAAAGCAATTCAGTTTACAGATTGCTTACAAGAAGCAATTCAATTTACAGATCATTTACAAGAAGTAATTTAACATTTAGTTCACTCGTAAGAAGCAATCTAGTTTTTCATTCACTCAAAAGAAGCAATTTAGTTTTCAGTTCACTTGCAAGAAGCAATCTAGTCTTTTATTCACTTGAAAGAAGTAACTCAGTTTTCAGTTTGCTTGCAAGAAGTAATTTAGTTTCTTATTCACTTGAAAGAAGTAACTCAGTTTTCAGTTCGCTTACAAGAAGCAATTCAGTTTTCAATTCACTTGCAAGAAGCAACTCAGTTTCTCATTTGCTTATAAGAAGCAATATAACTTCTCGTTTGCTCACAAGAAGTCAATTAATACTCAGCTCGTTCACAAGAAACAAATCTCATTCAATCTTATCTCTCATCTGAAACAAGAAGCTTTTAGTTGTATTTTTTAAGTCATTTAAAAAGAATACTCATTAAAAATTAAGTGTTGAAATTCTTTTCTCTTTAAAGCTTCTGTTGTTTCTTAAGCAAATCAATTCAATCAATTTTCTATACAACTTGATATAGTTGAGTTAAGAGTTTGAAGCTTTGATCATGCTGCTCATGTCAAAGACATTGAAGTGTTTAGCATCATTCTAAAGAAAATCGATGTCTTTTTGAATTTTAAATCAATCTCATCTTCTAGTTCAGATTCTGATGAATCAAAATCGCGTCACATGATTTTGACTGTTCATTCAAAGAACAGTTCAACTCTTGCTCAGTTTTTATCTCGTTTTCAAGACAGTATGTATAATAAGAATCTTTGTCTGAATTTTTATCAAATGAAAAAGAAATTTCATTTAACTGCATTTATGACGCAAGAAGATCTTGAAGTCTATCAATAAAGTAAGAACGTCGATTCAGTCACAATTTTATCATTCAAATATTTTGAGTTTTTAAATGTTTTCTTTAAAAAGAACATTGATATCTTGTCTTTGCATCAAGCTCATGATCATGTCATACATTTTAAAGAAGATGCTTAATTCTCAGTCTTTGCTTTGTATAACATGAGTCGTGATGAAATTCTAAAACTTCGTCGTTATTTGAATGAAAATCTGAGCAAAGATTTCATTCAAGTCAATTACTCTCAAACAATCATCTTTGTTCTCTTTGTTAAGAAACTTAAAAAAGAACTTTGCTTTTGCATGAACTATCAAGATCTGAATATTATCATAGTTAAGAATCAATATTCTTTGTCTTTGATTTTAGAAACGCTGAATCATTTAAGTTGAGCTAAAATCTTTATCAAGCTGAATATTATTTCTGCGTTCAATCAACTTTGAATCAAAGAAAAAGATGAAGCTTTCATTATTTTTTGCACTCAATTTAAATTATTCAAGTATTTAGTCATGCTCTTTGATTTATATAATGAATTTGTCTCATTTCAGAAGTATATCAACAATACTCTTTGCAAACATCTAGATAAGTTTTATACAGTTTATCTGAATGATATCTTGATTTATTTTGACAATGAACTTGAGCATGAGATTTATGTCAAGCTCATTCTGCGAAAGCTGTAAGAAGCAGATCTTCAGATGAATATAATCAAATGCAAGTTTCACATCACTTAAGTCTTGTATTTAAAATTAATAATCATCATTAAAGAGATTAAGATAAATTCTTTTAAAATAAACATCATTGTCAATTGATTCATCTTGATCAACATTAAAAACATTCAAAGTTTTCTAGATTTTGCGAACTTTTATAGAAGATTCATCTATAATTATATTAGAATATCTACTTCGCTCATTTGTCTCATCAGAAAAGATGTATTCTTTGTCTGATTTCAGAAATGTCAGATTGCATTCAACATTCTTAAGAAAGTCTTCACTTTCAAGATTATTCTTCATCATTATAATTCAGATCACAAGATTATGATAGAAATTGATGCTTTAAACTATGTGTTCAAAGACATTCTATCTCAATATGATGAGAATGAGATTCTTCATTCAATCACTTACTTTTCAAAGAAGCATAATTCAGTCGAGTGTAACTATAAGATCTACGATAAAAAACTCATGATCATTGTTTGCACTTTCAAGAAATGATGATCAAAGCTTAAAGACTTTATTTATTTTGTTGAGATAATCATGAATCACAAAAACCTTAAGTATTTCATGTCAATTAAGCAGTTAAGTCATCATCAAGCTCATTGAAGTAAGTTTTTGTTTAAATTTAACTATTGCATCACTTATCATCTTGACAAGATCAATGATAAGTTGAATGCTTTGACACGTTGCTCAGAAGATTTTTCTAAAGAGAGAAATACATTCAATTCTTGACATTAATATCAACATTAAACAATTCTGAAAACTTATGTTTTAAATCTTAATATTGTTGAGAATCTCATTTTTGACATCTTTGACATTAAAGTTATGAAGTTTCAATCATAAATTATCATTTTAAATTCAATTCAGTTACATTTATTTTCAGTTATTTCAGCATCTTTGCAAATTTTAACTTTCATGAATTTAGAATTTGAAGAATTTGATGTTGAAAACATTGAATCTCAGCTAAATCAAGACACTCTGAATCTTGATGAAGATTCTGCTAATACTTTCACTCAGACATTGTGAAAGTAAGTTGAAATCAATAATAAATTCGCAGCTCAAATAATTGAAGTGCTTCATAATGAAGCATAACATCACAACAAGATTTCTCTAATTGAGTGTAAAGAACATGAGAATCATTTGTACTTTCAAGAAAGAAAGTACGTGCTCAACTCAGATAAATTACGTCTTCATATCATTCAGCTCACTCATGATAATGTCATCAATAATCATTCAGAAAGAGCAAAAAGCTATGAACTGATCAGTTGAGTTTATTGATAATCAAACATTTATAAGTATGTTTAATGCTTTGTACAAAACTGTCACATATGCACATGTTTTAAGCTCTTTAGATAATGAACTCAAGAATGATTGCATTCTCTTTCAGTTCTTGAATGTCGTTGACATGATATCTTCATGAACTATGTAGATTCTTTATCGCTCAGTATTTTCATGAATATCATATATAAATATGTTCTAGTCTTCATTGATCATTTTATCAAAATGAAACATTTAGTTCTCATCACTTCTATGAAAGTTGAAGAAGTTATCAACTGCTTCTATGCTCATGTTTGAAAACATCATGATTTACTTGAGTTCTTTGTGTCTAATCAAGATACACAATTCATCTTTAATGTTTGAAAGCATATATGTAAAATGTTGAAGATAAACATTAAGTTATCAACAATGTATTATTCTGAAATCAATAATCAAATTGAAAAAATCAATGTTATCATGAAGCATTATCTTTAAGTCTTCATCAACTACATGCAAAATGATTGAATTAAGTGACTTTTTGAAGTCAAATTTGTTGTTAATAACATATTATCATCAATTATTTTAACATCATTCTTCTTGATTAATTTAAGTCAGAACTCACGTTTAAACTTCAAGTCTTTTGAATCTTTGTTTAAGAATCTTATGTTTCAAGCTTAAAATAAGTTAATTAATATCAAAAAGTTCATCAAGAAGATGAAGAAATTAATTGAGCATTTATGTGATAAGATGCTTATAACTCAGATCATTTATGAATTCAATATCAATCTCTCTCGTTATTCTTGTTTTAAATACTTTGTTGAAGATGAAGTTTAACTGAATGCTTACAATCTCAGCATCATTTATCTTGCTGTTAAATTAAACAATTGTAATGTTGATTTCTTCAAGATCAAGCGTGTCTTCAAGAATAATTCTCTGATCATTGAGTTAAATCTTTCAACATTCATGAAGATTCATTCAATCTTTCATGTCATTCTTCTGAGTCATATTGCAAGTGATTTTCTCTCAAGTCAACGTCAGAAATCTTAAGAACTTGTTGTCATCAAGAATGATAAAAGATTCTGATATGTAAACAGCATATTAAACTTCAAGTATGATAAACATTATAACTCATCTCTGCTCAAGTATTACATTGATTGAGAACATCATTTTTCTACTTGAAAGTCTTTTCATCTTCTGAATAATTGTGAGCAAACGCTTAATGAATATTATCTCGTCAATTCTGTCATTGAAGAATCACATGTACTGTCATGTGTAATATCTCAATGTCAATATCAAAAACTTTAAATTCAATCTTCATCATTTCAATTTAGCTCAAATCTGACTCAGATCTTGTTTAAATTTGACTCAAACATCTTGTTTAAATTTGATTCAGATGTGATTCAGATGTATTTTAGTTTCATTTGTGCATCATCATATTAAACTGCATTTCATCTTTCTTTTACTCAGATCTGACTCAGATCTTGTTTAGATTTGACTCAAACATTTGATTTAAATCTGACTTAAATGTGACTTAAATGTGTTTCAATTCTCTGTTCATCATCATGTTAAAATGCATTTCATCTCGTTTTACTCTTCAGACATCTTGCTCAGATCTGACTCAAATGTGACTCAGATTTATTCTAGTTTCATCTGTGCATCATCATGTTAAAATGCGTCTCATCTCATCTTACTCTTCAGACATTTTGCTCAAATCTGACTCAAATGTGACTCAGATTTATTCTAGTTTTTTCTGTGCTTCATCATATTAAAATGCATTTACATCAATTCTTATCTTGTTTCAATCTTCATCTTTAATTTTTTCTTATTTCATTTTGTTTCATCTTGTCATCTTGCAGAAGCTCAGTCTTGAAGAGAAGAGTTACTGTCATGATGTCAAATCATCAATTCAATTTAGAACATAAATAGTTGATGTTTTAAATAATTTCAATTCATTGAATCTGTTTTGCAATTCAATGAATTAAGTCATTAATCTAATCATCATCATCTTAATTTAATCTCAGCAATTCTGTTTTAATCATCTTAGTTGTATGTGCAAATATTTGCAATTTTAAGTCATAAAACTATTGTTTAGCTTTAATTTTGTTCAATTAATGTATATAAAAGTTGAGTTTTCATTCTTTTCTTTCATTTTTTGTCTTTTATTTTGTACATTATTTGATGTATTGTTCTGTATCTAGTTTAAGTAATATAATAATCAATTCTTTATATTGATAAAATCTTTAGTTCAGTTTAGTCTTTAACAGATAAGCAGAATGATGAGCATGTAGAATGATGAGTAGAATGATGAGCATGTAGAATGATGAGTAGAATAATGAGCGTGTAGAATAATGAGTAGAATGATGAGCATGTAAAGTGATGAGTAGATAAATAAGTAGATAGAATGATGAGTAGAATGATGAGTAGAATGATGAGCATGTAAAATACGAAGAACAAAAATTTTGTCAACTTGACTGTTAATCATTTAATTATCTATGTGCAACGATAAATGATGCAATTTATCAGCTATTAGAATTTAAATTTAACTACAAGATTAATGACATAATTAAGTGATGTTTGATTGAATCTTTGATCTAATCAGCTGTCAATGATGTCATTGATGTCAACGTGATGATTAGCTGCGTGTGATTGACTAATTAGCACTCAAGAATTTGTCGATGTATATAAAACATTAAATGATATTTCTAACGACTTTCTTTCATAGAATTCAATCAAGTCAAGTTATTATTTCAATAGAACTGACACTATATAAATATAGATATCTTTACAAAAGACTAGACGTTGAAACGAATTGTTGCACGCTAAACACTTGCAATTGCTTTGAAATGCAAACACATTCTTCATAACTTTTGCAGTGTCATTTCGACACGAGATGAGGTCAAGAGTGCTAAATATGAGTGGTTGAAAGAATGTTTTCACCTTCACTTTATATAATTGACTGTCATTCTTTCGCAGAAGAATAATCAATAAGTCTTCACTCATATTTGAATTAAAGATATACTAGTTCTTCTGCCTTATGATTCAAGCAATATGATCATTCTTTTCTGAAGAATCGTCGATTGGTTCGAATGAAGCACGATATGAAGCAGAAAGCACAAGAACATTGGTTTTGCCGAGTTCAATTGTGTACGTTTTTTCTAGAACACTAATATGGATGGAAAGCTAGAATCTCATTAAGTCGCGAAGTTACAATGCGGGTTCCTGAAGAGCGTGGGGTTAGGGATGCTAACCTTCAAGATGTATGAGCGTCTTATGTTATAGGTCTTGAAAGAGGGGCACAGCTTCTGACCAATGCGAAGGGCCGGGAGAAGCTCGTGTAGCTTCATGTCCTCGCTCATGAGAACTCTGATCTGTGATAACCAACACAGAGTGATTTTCCCCCGGAAATCGTGGTGATACTCACCAGAGCCCATGAGCGAGTTGTAACCGACGCGCACATCGGTTATGGCGGTGACTCGAGCGAACAAGTTGGTTATGTACACTGGTGGAATCTCACGAGCAGTTGACCTGACTGAATCGTAAACCAGCGAGAGAGTAATCGGGAGAGGCCCACCGGCGTAGAAAACGGTAGGTAAAGTACTACTAAGATTGAAACCAACTACAAGATCAGAGTCCTTGGCGCCGAACAGGCTTGACACTAGTCTAGGCATGCCAGGACGCTTGCTATGACTGACTTGCCCAAGTAGATGTGATCGTCGGGAAATGAACTGTTGTTTGCTCATTGGTTCAGTGTGTGGAAGAAGAACGTTGCGCGAGGGGGAAAATTTAACAGGGAAACGATGGATAGCATCGACGTCTATGGACGGTCTTTGCATGACAACCTCTAGAAAGTGCTCGATACATTGACTCTTGTCTCCGGAAACCCAGCTCGGTGGGAGACTATGGCCAGGTGTGTGCTCGAAGGTCTTTGAAGGCGCCCACCGGCTTGCCACCTGTTGGGCCAGACTTGGTAACTTGAACTCGAAAGACCAGTCGGAATCGGTAACAAATATGGATGGCTCGTTCACGAGTTGCTTCGCTGTATCGTAGACGACGGCTGTTGACGGGTGAGAGTACGAGTTTTGGCCGTTGCTTCGCTCTATAATCGTCCTCGCCTCGCATTTCAGGCGGATAGCGATAGATGTAGTTGATATTGGCTGAATGGCTCCGAGGTGTACACTTCCCTTAACCACATCTCCCTCAGTGTATATAGTGCTGGCCGGCTTGTTATTGTCAAATGTGAGGTGGAGGCTATAAGACATTATGAACTAGCGGGTACGAAACTATTGAAAGGCCTTGATGGCTCGGAATAACTGCAGCAATAGTTCATAGAGCATTTCCCATACTCTCAGCTCATCTTTAAACCAAAGGCATCAGAGGATAACTTGCACCTCACGACTTTGCAAAATTACCAAACAATGAACTAGTAGTCACGTAGATGGCAAGCAGTCTAATGCTTTTTTTATTTCAAGCCAGACATGGTAGTTAGAAAAGGAAACGTGTGAAGAGAGTGCAGGGTGCATATTTATATTGCCTCGTAGGATGCTGTTGTGCCGCGCCATGATCGTTTGTAGAAGGTCACACAAAGCATCCCACCATTCTCAAAATTGAGCAAGGGTATTGAGCGGCCGATAACACACCGTATGACCCACTAGTGCATCCTTCAGAAATGAATGCTGCAGATTCTTGATTTAGGCATCATCTGTGCAACACGGCTGGGAAACCTTGCTGCAGCGTGCATTACGCCCAACTCTTTAAACGGTAAAGGCTATCGTACCTATCACGTCTGGGCTATGTATGCACACTGCGCACTAAGGCATTACATGTTGCTACTAGAATACTAAAGTCTGAAAAAGAAGAGTTACAGGAAATCCATGGGCCTGCGCGGCGACCTGTATCGATTCAGCACATTCATCGTGGCAAGGTCATATCTCTCCACTCCGAGAACATAAATCAAATTCTATTTACCAGATTGAAGCACGTTGGGACGAAAGCTGCGAACTCATGGAGCGGCTTGCGGAAGTCCTTGGTTCCTTGGTGTGAACCCCTGGCAACGGATGTGCGGTCAACTCGGGCACAGCCAGATCTGGTGAAGGATTTAGCTGCCTACCTTGATTACGTAAAACGGATAAGCTCCAAGCAAGAATTCGTACGATCGCTCAATGGACAATTTTAGTATTGTATACCAACACACAGGTGAACCAGAAAGACCAGGCAGATATTTAACATATCATTACAATCATCATCACCCGATTTCTCTTGATCTAACCCTCAAGGTATGACTGCTCATGAGAACGATGAACAAGTCCAGAATGAGCTACAGCAGCCATTCGAATTTGGCATCGTCCCAGAAGGCGACACAATCGAGGAAGAAGCCGACCTCGAATACCTTGAGATACCTTTAGAGAGCGGTTGGCAGAAATATGCCGTCGGTGTAGGGGCTTGGTGTGCCTTGTTCCCTTGCGCAGGCATACTCAATACCATGGGGGCTTTTCAATCCTATTTGGCAATACATCAGCTGAACGACTACTCGCAACAGCAAATTGGATGGATATTCTCAATGTATGCTTTCTTGCTAGTCTTTGGGGGTGCACAAGTTGGTGAGCGGCCTAAAACCTTCATCAGATAGACATTGCCTTAAAAGATGGAGCAGCATCTTGCAGCACCCGCGAATACTAAGCATGCGCAAATTTCAGGTCCGCTTTTCGATGCCTATGGACTCAAGTGGCTCTTGATACCTGGATATATCGGACTCGTTGCTTCCCTTATGGCTTTCTCGGTGTCCACTGGTGTGTGCGGAGACTTCCTCTATAACACTGCATGTCTTGAAGGCATGAAAGCAATGTATGAAGCTGACGATAGTATATTCAGAGTACTACCAGTTCTTTCTAAGCTTCGGTGTTCTCGGGGGCCTCGCAAGCTCGTGCGTTTGGACCACTAGCATCGCAACAACGGGTCACTGGTTCTTCAAACGCCGCGGAATTGCTACTGGCATTGTGACTTCCGCCGGTCCTCTAGGTGGTATTATCTTTCCTGTCATGTTTCAGCAGCTTGAGCCCCGCCTTGGATTCGGCTGGACTGTCCGTTCTATTGCATTCATTTGCCTGGCAATGGGCGGTATTGCTATGTGTTTAATGAGGACACGTATTCCTTCCTCACATACCATTAAATGGAACGCCAATTTTAAGATCTTCACCGACATTCGCTTCATGTGGACCATAGGCGCAATGTTCTCCATCGAGTTCGCTTGCCTCATTCCCTCGGCTTATATCACGACCTATGCTCTTTCGAAAGGCGTCGATAGCTCCCTGGCGTACCAACAGCTTGCCATCATGAACGCTGCTCAAGTCCCTGGCCGTGCCATCCCTGGATGGTTGGCAGATCGATGGGGTAGGTTCAATGTAATGATTCTAAGTAGTGTGCCTTGCGCAATCGTTGTATTAGCTGTCTGGCTTCCAGCGGATGGTGCAGCTGCAATCACAGCGTTCAGTGTGTTGTTCGGCTTCCTCAGTGGCACGGCAAACAGCTTAACACCCGTGTGCATATCCCAGCTCTGTAAGACAGAGGACTATGGAAGCAAGTATGGTACAGCATACCTGTTCCTTAGCCCTGCAACGCTGATTGGGATTCCAATTGCAGGAGCGGTTTTGCGTTCCCAGGGTGGACTGAATTTCTCGGGCCTGATATTGCTCTGCGGTCTTGTATATCTGACGTCAGCAGTACTGTTTACTTTGGCAAGAATCTCGGGCGCTGGGTGGAAGATCAAGAAGGTCTTTTAGACTTTCACCAATGATCAGGGTGCTTCTTGCAGATTCTACCTGGATCGTTCGCCTATGAATCAATGAGTTCATAGGTCTAGAAACAACAGCATGTAGTAGTGATGCTGATAGAAGACGAACAAATTAAATAAGCATGTTATGTGTACTCCTGTCAAAATCACTTATATATCCTGGTCACACTGGTTTTATCATGATTAATCAGCTTTCTGAAACACGCCATCGATGTATTTCGGGGGAAGTTTTTGAACAGATGTGAATTTATTTGTGGTCTCGCTTAATGCTCTTGACATATGCTTCGCATAGGGCCTGAGGCTTTTCCAACCCGACGCCAGATCTTGGATGTGCGAGGCATATGTCATTTTTAAAGTTCAACCCGACGCCAAGAATCTTTTCCAACCCTCGGCTCAACTTTTCCAACCCCCTATCAGCTGCACCCCGTATTCGCCCTCGCCTGTTGATGCAAACCTTGATTCTTGGTATACGAGGACACGAGGGTAGATAGGCATGTAGATATATTGGTTGAACTATCTAGTTGGTAGGAACTACGGAGGAAGAAGTGGGAGGAAGGTCAAATACCCTGAAGCCCCTGAGTTCACTAGCGCCGGATGAATGCGGCGCCGGATGAATGCGGAGATTACTAACCACAGGGGTAACAGTACGTACGTACTGTTCCCTATTTCCAACATTGATTATATAGCCTTGAGTCTCTGGCAATAGTTTCTCACCTTTCTCACTAAGTATACATCATTTCGTTTCTTCTTTGCTGGAATTCCAAGGCTGTGATATCGTCGTATCGTGGCTTCCGTTCGTTATCTACAAAATTCGGCAGCGGCCCGACAGACACTTGGCGCTCTGCCTTAAAGAAGTATGCCATCGTGAATCTTTCCGGTAAAACGGTGTGACACCCTTTCTTCATATGTTCGGGAATTGTAACACGATGCACGCCGCCTTGCAACTCATCGTTCGTCCATCGCTGAAGTGTATCACTAACATTGACAATCATCTCGCTCGAGGACTTAGGCCGGATGGGAATGAAGACGGCAGGGTGTTCTCGATCCTCGATCTCAAGTCCACCGACAAGGTCTTGTAGGAGGATGGTGATAATTCCGAAGTCTGTGTGAGGGGAGATACGACTGGCGTTGCCTGATCTCATGTCCTCGATCTTGACCGGAGGATAATGATTAAGCCGAAGATCTGTGGCACTTGGGATACAACGCTCAACTAGCCCGTCGGTCGGAACGTGGAGGCCAATCTCAAGAGCTCTCACAATCTCTAAACATATCGATTCACTAAGACGATAGCAATCTTCCATGAAGGCACGGAATCCGGGTAGGTCCGACTCTTTCGGCCATCTATTGGGGAATGTGGTATCGTCAGCTGGGCCTTCGTCGAAATGTTCCTACCGGAAGCTGTTAGTTATAGCTCGACTTATCCTTTCATGAAGTATTCACCTTTATATCTACCATAGCTCTAATTCTCTCATCTGTTGATAGTTTTGCTGTCGACTCTATGCTGACGCCTGTCCATCCTCGTTGCGGCTTTGGGCCTGGTGGGTTGGCAACTTGCTCCTTGACATCGAGCGGCATATCAAAGAAATTCTTACTCTGCAAATAGGCGTGGTCTATCAATATTGGTCCCCTTGCAACCTGGCCATGAGTCTCACCCGAAAGAAAAGCTCCTGAATCATTTCATCTGAGAATCCATGATTTATGAGCGTTACAAAGCCGGTGGCTTTGAAGCTATCAATCAAGTCTCTTGTAAAATCGTTCCGTTCTGACTCCGATCCTGAGGTAAAATGCGACAAACTGAGTACTGGAAGCTCCATGTTGACAACAAAATTGAAAATTGCTTCTAGAAGTAATCTGGATCTTCTTTTTGCCTTTTCTTCTCTTTTATAGATTGCTAGACTATATGGTCTGGATCTGAGCACCAAACCTTGGAAATGCGGGACAAGCACGAAGCATGCACACGTTTAGGGAAAGCGGTCGATGTGCCACCCACGACGGTCAAGGATTATGCAATAAATCCTTTCCTGGAAAATTTCTCGAGGTGTGTGTGCCATTCTTTACCTGCGGATCAGCCAGCAGGGACTAACGCACAGCTCCGCCGCCGTCTGTAAGTATTACGAGTATTGACAATTGCAGCGTCTCGCATATTGAGGCTACTGCAAGATAACACATGGGTGGTGGAGAAGCTTTAATTCGCCAAGAGTGGCAGTGGAGCCATGTTGCGACTCCTAGCAGTATAGGCCCCGAGTCGTTCATTCTACAGATACTATGAAGGACTCGAGCTGCAACCACACTCCCCTTTTTCTCCTTGTTTGTCAAAGAGCTAGTCTCCTCCTATTAACCTCGCCGCCAAGGGCGGCCCGATAGAGAATCTCGCACGCTCTGACATACCTGCTAATCGTGCTCAGAAATGGCAGCTTAGGTGTATTCACAAGCATCCCCCTTGTCACGCTAGGCTACTTATAACGTAATATGCACTCCGTGATATATGGCCCCTGAAGTGTCCTTGTGAATTTCCCCACCCCAATTAGTACAGGTTGTGTATGAGCTGTTGTTGGTCTAAGAAAGATCTGATAAGGTTTACAGTGTTTAGCGATGTTATGAGCCTGAAATATCTTAACGGTTGTTCAGGAACGCTTCACTGCCTCTATGGCAACTCAATCTCGGCGCTCTTCAACGTCACAAATTACCTGCCTGTTAGCCTTTGGGAAAAATCCTAGATTCTGCAGATATTGGATGTTCTTGGCAATTGCGGCCTTGATATTTGCCTGTGCTGCAAGAGAAACAAACCGACTTGTTGGAGGCAAAGATCCAATACTGCTTTCATCATGTTCAAAGATATCGAGCAGTGGCCACAAGCAATGACTCTCTCCTTTCTTCAGTATGCATTGATGAAGTTTTTCCCACCAGATTGCAAACCCTTGAGGCTCAAGGGTGTAGCCGAACCCGTTGGTTAATATCCCCCAGAATTCTTCCATACTTATACCTTCCACGATTTTTAAGACAGGGCAGCCTCCTTGAGATACGTCAGACAACAGAGCTTGCTCTACTGTAAGAGCGACGTGGTCGACATCAGATATGTACAACCAAGACTCACGCTCCTCGCGGATGGACACCTTCGCTTCGATTGTGGTAGCGATGAGTCTCCAGAAGTAGTCATCCGTGTTGGCAATACCTCTTGCTGGCGTTCCAATTATGTAACCTGGCTTCACAATCGAGGCTTCGCAGCCACCACAACGTCTCTCCGCCATAGACTTCACGATTAGGAGTTCTGATACCAGCTTGGTTTGAGCATAGCCACTAGAAGGAAAGAGCACATCTGCGGCGCTGGTATTTCTATCTTCCTGGTCGATGTTTCGCTCTTCTCCCCCAGACACATAAACAAACTTGCTGCTATATCTAGAGTATGACAGTGCTCTCAACAGACTCAAGGTGGATCGCACGTTTTCGGCTTCGATTGATTCGTAATGAGTATTCCATTGGACTGCAGCTCCGCTATGGACAATCGCATCGATCCTATCATCTATGTGTACTTCTCCGTTGAGCTGTTCCCAATTTGCATCTGAAAGTCCGAGCCGTGGCTGGGCAAGATCTCCCGGCCAAATCACCAACTTCGGTTCTAACGACTCGTGCCACCACCCTGCTATCTGCGCCGACTTCTTCACTCGGTTGAAGCCACTCGTGAAATCAGTGGCCCGGACAAGCGTAATAACCTGCGCTGTTCCTGGTCTGTTCAACAAGCGCTTGAGTATTTGGGTTCCAAGGAAGCCTGTCGCACCAGTGACCAATATCCTTACAGGATGAAACGGCTCTTTACTCCTCCAGGCCGGTATTCTGAGCTCATTGTCGAGTGCGATCACTCGTTCTATCAGGTATTTGTTCATTCTGTCTGCTTTTTCAGGGCCATGAAGAACAGCATGCTTCACAAAAGTAGCCAGGCTTTGAATGGTTGTCTTTAGATGCATAATTCTTGCGGCGCCGACCTTGACACCAAATCGTTGATTAATACAGCTGGACAGAGTAATGACCTGAATTGAACTGATTCCTGTGGCAGCTAAATGGAAGTCTCGGCCCTCTAACGAGTGGTGCAGCTTGTCTTTTTCTTTGTTCACTATCTCAACGACAAGGTTGCTGATGTACAGACTAACTGGCTCATCCATGGGCAAGATTGCCTCATTTACGGCGGTTAGCTCTCCATGATCTGCTTTGGACTTTGGACGTATCGCCAGATTTGCTAACCACGTTTCAACTCTCTTTCTGTCCATCTTTGCATTTCGGTTGAGTGGAATGTTCTTCACCATCAGCCAGGCGGACGGAACCATGTAGTCCGGTAAGCAGGCTTTCAGCGATTTTACCACATCGTTTGAATTGAAAGACAATTCTTCTGGTTTGGGATCTGTATCAATCTCTATGCATTCGTCGGACGTCGATTGCATCTTCAAATCTTGAATTTGTACAATTGCTATCAGATCGTTTTGGTATACTCCGGTTCTTGGATAAGTGACAAGAGATCTTACAACATTCCCGCATTTCGAGATAAGATACTCCACCTCCTTAACCTCAACACGCTGGCCGCGAACTTTGACTTGAGTATCTTTCCGACCTACATAATGAAGGACTCCATTACCTCCATAGTATACCAAGTCTCCGGTGTTATAGAATCGTCGTGTTTCGCTTCTCATGTCCGACGGCAGCCATTCAGAATTTTCAAAGAACGATTCGGCAGTTCGATTTGGGTTGTTCCAGTAGCAACGAGCCAAGGTAGGCCCTTCCACAACGAGAACTCCGATTTCGCCAACCGATGCTAGTTTGCTGTGATTGTCTACAACAACCACCCAGCAGCGACACCCGGGTAGCGAATACCCCATGGTTGATGAGGGCGTCTGTGTCGAAAAACGAATGGAAGTGCATGCAGTAGTCTCAACAGGGCCATAACAGTTGAAAAGCATGACTTTGTCGGCCCATCGCTGTACTATGTTCTGGCTGATTTCCTCCCCAGACAATAGCAAGGTGCGCAGGCCCGGCAGGTCTTCTGGGGCTAAAAGGCTAACAATTGATGGTGTTAATTGTACCCAATTAGCACGCAAGCGCTCGAAGGAGCCTGTGATGTCCGTGATTCGGTCGATCTCAGAGGGCAGACAAACACATCCACCTCGCATCAGAGTGAGGAAAATGTCCATTGTGGCTACATCGAATGTGTACGATGCCCACTGGTACACACGAGAAGAGCTATGTATGTTGTACGCTTCTCCTTGAGTCTGACTCATCGTGCAAACGGTCGAATGCTCTTGTACGATCCCTTTCGGCTTCCCAGTGCTCCCCGAGGTAAATAGAATGAACGCAGCATGAGAATTATCTAGCTTAATATGCTCAATCTGCGTTATTTCATCAAGGCTTTTCAGGAGCTCTTCGCAAACAACAACCACATTTGGCACAAGACTGGCGCATAGATCGGCATGAGTAGGGGAGGTTAATATGATAGTGGCACCAGTGTTCTGGACAATTGTATTCAGTCGACCCAAAGGGTGGCAGGAATCTAGTGGCACCACAACGCCCCCAGCCTTCAATGTCGCCAGCATCGCCACCACTGCCCATAGTGATTTTTCAAAACAATAAGGCACTATCATTTCGGGGTTTACGCTCAGGCCAATCAAGTGCGTCGCCAATCGCGATGATAGTCGTTCAAGCTCGCTGTACGATAATTCACCGTCCCATGAACAGATAGCTGGTGCATTGGGTGTTGCCCTGGCTTGCTGGCTTATAACCTCATGCACACACGCATCCAGTCTTTGGGGTTCTGCCTCGTTCCATTTCATAATCTGTTCACGGTCCCGCTCGCTCAAGTGGTTGAGGTCTTCAATGCGAGTATGTAGTTCGGCTTTTATTACTTCCAAGATTGTTGCTTCGTACGTGCTCACAACACATTCAGCGGTGGCTGGAAAAAGCCTAGAAGTGCTAAAATCAATTGTGACTACAAAGTCTTCGCCATCATCCACAACTTGAATATTAACAGCATACTAGGTAAAAGTTAGCACTGAACGGACATTAGAACCCAAATTGCCTTACTTTATCAGAAGAGGTCCATGGAAATTTGGTCTTCGCTCTCTTTTCACCATTCAGGGGATGATGATATACCAGCAAGGTATTCTGAACTGTTTTATTGGAAACAACCTCAGGGCTGAGGTTGGTCCCAAGAAGGAATACTTTCTTAACATAGTCGGTACTGGCAATTCGAGCGCAGTATGCTAACGGGTTGGCTGAATCACAAGAACCAGCACGTTGATTAGCTTGAATGCTAGCAAATAACGCATTACTGGGTCTTGTGGAGGTGCCAGCTTCCAAATAGCTGAAGAAAGTGTCATCGACTCCAATATAGATCCGGAGAATTAGCGCCCAGTTGGTTCGGAAAAATGATGGGAGTGAAACTCCATAGCGTTCGCAAAAATTCCGAATACTCGCGCTGAGAAGTCTCACAGTAGGTAAGTTTGGTGTAGTCTCAACGTTGGCGTTGTGCATCGAGATCGGGAAAGAGGAGGGCTTTCCTGAGTTTTGAATTTCGTTGCTGCCTTTGAGATCTTTACTGTCGTGGACGTCTTGATACTGGTCTTGGTGTTGAAAACGCGGTTTTTCCATTTGCTGAGTTTTCCGGCTCGGGTTTGTGGTACGTTTTTTCACGTTTGGTATCATCTCTCTGGGCCCAGATTGCAACGACCGCTGGCTTTTCTACAGACGTCGGGGCAGTGAGGGCTATATTTCGATCCACCGCATGAGTATCGCAATGGATCCGCCTTGTGCCCAGGATTCCCTATAGTCGTAATGTGGATCAACCAGAAGATTTCCCTACCACGTTACCTCCGAAGGGGGGTTGACCCCTGGCTTTCAGGAGTCAATTCAGGCGATCCTAAATTCCATTCTCTTTTTTTTACCATTTTTTACAATACTGTGTAACCCCAGCACGCGTTTTGTTTGGTGCCCGCTTTGGGGCCGAGACCACTGCAGATCTTTGCACAGCTGTAATGGTGTGGCACGGCTGTCCGCAGTAAATGTAACATGTCCCAAACAATTCGTTCATAGCGCGAACCGGCCTGTTGTCCGGTCCCGCGAGCGCCAAGGGAGAATCAACTCACCTAGCTACATTTCGTCAGCTTTGCCCCAATATTGATTGGAGACTTCTACAACCACCTCACAAGCTGACTTCAAGGATGCATGCAATCCTGCAGAAACGAGGTTGATGCTTTGCACTTTGCCTAGGCAAGACAGACACTTGTCTACAGAGTTGCTAGAGTCTAGCCACATGATGGCAAGTTGAGATAAGGCATTGCCGCTTGAGGAGTGACCAGTCAAAGCCTCCATCGGTCCAGGATCTTCGTCTACATGTTCACATGATAAGTATCTTCGGCATGACTAGACGACAGCGTGCCGCGTATCCCGTTGCCAGACATTGCCGAAGCCGTTTCTGTCCACCCACCGAGTCCGAGTACGTAGGTCATGGAAAAGACTTTCAACCCCGAGTTGAACGCGTACATGTAACAGTCTTCATAAGCAGTAGGAACAATCATGGCGGTGGAAGGGATAGTCACTGCACCGTCCATCAAGAGTGTTTCGACTATTGAGATCTATGATCGTTGGGCTGAGAGCTATGACGCATTGGCAAGTCCCAAAGGCATCACCATCCAAACCCTCGATAATGATGAGCTTGTTACCTTTTTACCCGAATTCCTATCACTACTTGGAGCTCAGCAACCCTCCGCGTCGACACCAGATCACCAGCTCCGCATTGTGGACTTCGGATGTGGCACTGGCCGCAATACATTCAAGCTGCTTGGAGTCTCACATGTAACGATTGTAGGCCTCGACGCGTCGCCTAGAATGCTGGACATTGCTCGTGTAAGGTATGCTCAGATACCAGATGAGCAGAAGAATGTACAGGTCGTTCTAGAAGTGTACGATGCACTGGCAGCCGCGGAAGCGCCCGCCTGTGCTCGGAAAGCCAACGGCGTCATTAGTACCTGTGTCATGCAGCACTTGCCTCTCGAGGCTTTCTTCGACTCCGTCAAGGCAATGGTGCTCCCCGGGGGCTATGTCCTGATTACCGACTCGCATCCCGACTTGAACAACTTGGTACAGATCAACTATACCGATCCCCAAACGGGCGAGAAGCTCTGGGGCACCTCGTATGTGCATGAAATTGCAACAACGATCGAGACCGCAGCCCAATGGGGATTTGACTTGGTCGGGAGCGTGAGGGAAAGAAACGGATCGGAGAATATGGTCGGGGCTTTGGCAGGCAACTGGGCAGCGGTTAAGTGTTGGTATGGAATGGTCCTGAGAAGAAGATCAGGGACACGAACAGTACCATCCAGCTCCGCAGACTATCAGTTCCGGGGCTGGATGGCTGAAGATGCGTCTGCAATTCAAGGTTGTTTGAAATTCCGCTCTTATGAGCCCAAGCCCTGGCTAGAGACAGATGTTGATATTAAGATCATCTGTTGTGGTGTCTGTGGCAGTGACATGCACACAATCCGTGATGGCTATGATGCTACTGATTGGCCGTGCTGTCCTGGTCACGAGATTGTTGGTACCGTTGTCAAGGTTGGAAGCAGGGTAGCGAAGAACATCAAGTACGTTGTTGCTTTAGTTGACATTCTGATACCGTTCCTGTCCTCACTCGTCTAGGATTGGCGGCCGTGTTGGCGTCGGAGCCCAATCTGGATCCTGCCTCCAAGACGAGTGTAAACAATGCGCCAGTGGAGCCGAAAGCTACTGTCAGCAAGGCATGACTTTGACCTACAACGATCGATATGCCGACGGGAGTAAGTCCTTTGGCGGCTACAGTAATTATATCCGTGTTCCTTCCCACTTCGTCATAAGAATCCCCGAGACTTTTTCGTCGGAAGCAGCAGCCCCTTTGCTATGTGCGGGCATCACGGTTTACTCCTCAATCAAGCAGAGCGACGCCGGACCCAGCAAAAGTATCGGCATTGTCGGTATCGGGGGGCTGGGACACTTTGGCTTACTGTTCGCAAAGGTGTGTTCAAGGCTGCAGATTCACTTGGAAAGCAACGCTTACTCGGACTGTGGAGGCACTGGGCTGTGTAGATATCTACGCGATCAGTCGAACACGGCACAAAATGGAAGACGCTATAAAGATTGGGGCCACCGCCTTCATCGCAACCAACGACGATCCAGATTGGGAGAAATCGCATTCCCAGACACTGGACATCATCGTTTCGACCGTATCGTCGACCGATATGCCGATTGATAAGTACCTCCAGCTTTTGCGCGTCGATGGACATTTCATCCAGCTTGGCGAGCCGGAGGACAATTTCCCTGCCTTCGAGATGTTCGCGTTGATAAAGAAGCGACTGACCATCAGCGGGTCGTGCATTGATAGTCCGCACGAGGTGAGTGTGGGCCGAGGGTCGACTTGAATGGTGGTTCGTAGAGAAAGCTGACGAGAACTTAGATCGAGAACATGCTGCATTTCGCGACTGAAAAGAGCATAAGCCCGTGAACGAAGAGGCGGGCTATGAAGAAGTGCAACCGAGCGGTATTGAACATGACATCTGGCTGAGCTCGCTACCGATATGTTTTGTTCAACGAAGACGTGCAGAATACGGGACAGAAGAACTCAGAAGTATGATGTGTTTTCATTGAGGTGGTAAGCTATGATCTACGTCAGCATCGATAATGCTTCAGTAGTGAAGCTGAGTTCTTTGCCGCGTATTCGGCAACAGAAGAATAATACGATTTCATTCATGATTGTACTGAACTCACTACTACCTGATGAAGTGTAGATCTGATGATTGACTAAAGATGTGTATTCTACAGAAGTAAGCTATCTATGTTTTGTGCCGCTATTGACGCTAGAAGTATTTTCAACTCGATGCACGTTTCGATTCCGTGCACATTCTAAACTCGATTAGCAACCCATACTTTTTTTATTATTATTCAATCATCATTCATAGAATTAAATTGCAATTAATATAAAGAGTTGTCGATATCTATATGAAGCTTTCAAGCTATAAGAATCAATCATCAAATCACTTAAAAGCTTTGAATTGTCTTTCAGCTTGCATAGATTTGATTTGACTTGATTTTCTTTTCATCTTCTCAATAGCAACAAAATCAGTGAATTGCTGTACTTTCATCTCTTTAGACTTCTTCTTTTGCCCTTTCTGAAGCTCTTTAACCTTCAGCTTTTGCTTCTGAACTAAACGTCGTTGCTTCAATTTCTTCGCTCGTAGCTTCTTTTTTTGCTTCGCTTTCTTCTTTCGCTTCGTCTTCTTTTTTTCTCATTTCATCTTTCTTTCAGCTATTAAACGCTGTTTCTCTAGCTTTCTAAGCTTTCATTGTTTCTTTTCTTTCATCTTTTGAATAGCAGTTTGCTATTTCTCTTCGATTTTTTAAATTTGATGATCACAAGTCATCTGAATCTTATTAGAACTAAAAAACATCTTCTTTGTCTCATCATTAATCTTTAAATCATCAAATAAAGACTTTTCATGTCGTCTGCAACTTCTCTTAATACATACTGTTCATTGAAGATCTTCATTTTCTGCTTTCAGAAAAGCAACATCTGTAGTAAGCTTTTCAATCATATTGTTCAACTTACAAGCTTGCGAATCAATTACTTCTTTTACAACTGACTTCATTAATCATTGAATCTTTCTTCAATCAGTTTCTGACAATGCTGAAGAAGAAGAATGACTTGAAACAGATCTAGCGTTTGATTTAATCTGCTTTATGATCTGTGATGAATTAAAAGACAGCAATTCTGTTTTTTCTCATTCACTTTTGATGTTGACAAACGTGAAAGTAGCTTGATATGCAGGTCAAAATAGATCAAAGAAGTCTCTTTTCAATATTCAAGAAAGTTCTTGACTTTTAAAGATTCAGTCATTCAGATTTTGCAAGTAGTAATTGATCAAAGAATTGAATAAGCTGACATTCAGAGATTGAAGATGATGCGTAGAATGAGAAGAATATAAAGTCATGAGCATCTTGTTCTGCTCACATCAGTTAAGAAACTTCATGTTGATATGACTGTCATGCTCATCAATGAATAGAAGATGATAATTGCATGAATTTCTGACTTTTGACCTCGTATTTCGATCAAATATGATAGTGAGTCAAGAGTAAATCAATTCATCATTAGTTCAGTCAGTAGCAAAGAAAGCAAAGAAGCAAAATTGCTCTTTGAATTTATATTCAGTAAGTCAGCTGTTCTGTATATTGCCTGATATCATTTGATAAATGATTGAAGAAAGTACATGAGTCATATTCATGCAAATGATTGCAATCAAGATAATTCATTCTTTATTGTCATCTTGATCAGCACTCAGCAATTTATCATTGTCAAGATGCTTTAAACTAAAGACTCTTCAAGTCTTTTAAAGAAGTTCAAGTAGAAAGTTCTTTTCATTCATATTGTATGTGTTTGAAGAAAGAATCTCATATTCTTTGATTTTTTACTTTATTTATTCTTATATTAGTATGAAACTAAATGTAATGAAGACATTTACAAGATCAAAATAAAGCTGATATTAATATGCATTATCAACTTTCTTTCACTTTAGATCAGCGTCTTATAAAAACTATTTCTTATTTTCGACTCGATTCTCTGAGTCATCTGAGCAGGTGGCTCAGAGAAAGCTTTCCGCCGCCAAATCTCATTCGGCTAGCGAGGTCATCTGCCTCTTCGTCGATCGACCACCTGCCTCGAACGCCTACTAGGTGCCCTCTGGTGAAGAACTTTCGCTGACTGAGATTGTAGAGCCGATCGGGGCCAGTTCAACGGTTCAAAAATTCCGGGAAAATATGAAGTTTTGACTCAGCAAATGGGGTCGGGGATATTGAGGGTTGGGGCTGCTCGGTCTCCCAGCTGCCAGCACCTTCCCCCGCCCGGATTGATTTCTGCGCGCTGACTACCTCACATACTTTGAAAGACATAATTGTAGCCCTGAATCAGCTGAGTTCAATGCTTTCAAAATAATTGAAAAATATCAAGGTTTGACCTAGTAATCGAGGTTGGGGAGGTTCACTGCGCTGGGTGACCGCCCACCTAGTAGTAACTCTTCCCCCGCCCGGATCAATTCCTGCGCGCTGACTTTCTCACATACTTTGAAAGGCACAATTGTAGCTCTGATTGAGCTGAATTCAATGCTTCAGAAATAATTGAAAAATATCGAGGTTTGACCTAGCAGTCGAGGTTGGGGATATTTTGATACGCTGAGCGACCGAATTCCCCGCATAGCAGCAATTCCTCGATCACTACTGAACTTCATGCATTCATTATTTGACAAACCTTTCTAAGACATACTTGTAGCTCTAAATCAGCTGAATTCAGATCTTTAAAAATAATTGAATAATATTAATGTTTGACATAACAGTTAATATTGAAAGTATTGCGAATGTTAAAGTTCAACGTTCAACATAGCAGCGCTCATCGCACAATTGACGTAGAATCATTACAGTTCAACAAACAATGCTTTAAAAGAATAATTTTATATGACAAAGTAATAGTTAAAGCAATTACGATTCAGAAAATGTCAAACTCTTTAAGTTTACTGCTTGCGTTGTAAATCAAAATGTCAAA
>JAABUR0100002041.1_pt1 | contig 32866 bp, 31 predicted proteins | sample 5560091 | NCBI WGS metagenome assembly JAABUR01 (sample SAMN10711879, study PRJNA513375) | rock metagenome | isolation source: Antarctica rocks | place: Antarctica: Victoria Land, University Valley sud
TGACCGAGGTGAAGCTATCCCACCCCAAGAACAGGAGCACACGGCATACATGGATCTGCAGCTGACGACCAGGGCCCAGGAGGCTCTCTCCGCCGCCGTCCGCGACGCGGCGGCGAGCGGTCACCCGCACACCGAGCCCGCCCACCTGCTCAGGGCACTGACCCGGCAGGGCGAGTCCACCACCCCGGCGCTGCTCGAGGCGGCCGGCTCGTCGACGACCGCGGCGGCCCAGGCTGCCGAACGGGCGCTGGCCGGCCTTCCCTCGGTGAGCGGCTCGTCGGTCTCCGCGCCGGGGCTGTCGCGCACGACGACGGCGGCGCTGGAGAGCGCCCGTTCCCTCATGGCGGCCATGGGCGACACGTTCGTCTCCACCGACCACCTCCTCCTGGCCCTCGCGCGAACCGGCGTCTTCGGTCTCGACGCAGGCGCCATCGAGGCCGCCATCCCGCAGCTGCGCGGTGGCCGAAAGGTCGACTCGGAGCACCCCGAGGCCACCTTCGACGCCCTCGCGAAGTACGGCACCGACCTCACCGACCTCGCCCGCGACGGCAAGCTCGACCCGGTCATCGGGCGTGACGCCGAGATCCGCCGCGTCGTCCAGGTCCTCAGCCGCCGGACGAAGAACAACCCCGTCCTGATCGGTGACCCCGGCGTCGGCAAGACCGCCGTCGTCGAGGGCCTGGCCCAGCGCATCGTCGCCGGCGACGTCCCGGAGAGCCTGCGCGGCAAGCGGCTCATCAGCCTGGACCTCGGCGCGATGGTCGCCGGCGCGAAGTACCGCGGTGAGTTCGAGGAGCGGCTCAAGTCCGTCCTCGAGGAGATCACCGGTTCCGAGGGGCAGGTCGTCACATTTCTCGACGAGCTGCACACCGTCGTCGGCGCCGGCGCGACCGGTGAGGGCGCCATGGACGCGGGCAACATGCTCAAGCCGCTCCTGGCCCGCGGCGAGCTGCGCCTCGTCGGAGCGACGACCCTCGATGAGTACCGCAAGCACATCGAGAAGGACGCCGCCCTCGAAAGGCGCTTCCAGCAGGTCTTCGTCGGCGAGCCCTCGGTCGAGGACACCATCGGCATCCTGCGCGGGCTCAAGGAGCGCTATGAGGCGCACCACAAGGTTGCCATCGCCGACGCCGCCCTCGTTGCCGCCGCCTCGCTCTCGGACCGCTACATCAGCGGCCGCCAGCTGCCCGACAAGGCCATCGACCTCATCGACGAGGCTGCGTCCCGGCTGCGGATGGAGATCGACTCCAGCCCCGTCGAGATCGACCAGCTGCGCCGGTCCGTCGACCGGCTGAAGATGGAGGAGCTGGCCCTGGTTCACGAGAGCGACGACGCGTCGCGCGAGCGGCTCGAGAAGCTGCGTCAGGACCTCGCCGACCGCACCGAGCAGCTCGACGCACTCACCGCACGCTGGGAGTCCGAGAAGGCCGGCCTCAACCGGGTCGGCGACCTCAAGGCCCGCATCGACGACCTCCGTGGGCAGGCTGAACGTCTCCAGCGTGAGGGTGACCTCGCCGGGGCGTCGGCCCTGCTCTATGGCGAGATTCCATCTCTGGAAAGGGAGCTGCGGGCCGCGCAAGAAGCAGAGGCGTCTCGTATGCCGGAGGACAAGTCCCAGCTCATGGTCAAGGAAGAGGTCGGGGCGGACGACATTGCCGACGTCATCTCGGCCTGGACCGGCATCCCGGCCGGGCGCCTCCTGGAGGGCGAGACCGAGAAGCTGCTGCAGATGGAACAGCACCTGGGCGCCCGCCTGGTCGGGCAGCACGAGGCGGTCCGTGCGGTCTCGGACGCCGTGCGTCGCAGTCGTTCCGGAGTCGCCGACCCCGACCGCCCGACCGGCTCCTTCCTCTTCCTCGGCCCCACCGGTGTCGGCAAGACCGAGCTCGCGAAGTCGCTCGCCGACTTCCTCTTCGACGACGAGCGAGCCATGGTGCGGATCGACATGTCTGAGTACTCCGAGCGGCACGCCGTGGCGCGGCTCATCGGTGCGCCTCCGGGATATGTCGGCTACGAGGAGGGCGGTCAGCTGACCGAGGCGGTCCGCCGCCGACCCTACTCCGTCATCCTCCTCGACGAGGTGGAGAAGGCCCACCCCGAGACCTTCGACATCCTGCTCCAGGTCCTCGACGACGGTCGGCTGACCGACGGCCAGGGCCGGACCGTGGACTTCCGCAACGTCATCCTCGTCATGACCTCGAACCTCGGCTCGCAGTTCCTCGTCGACCCAACACTCGAGCCCGCGGCCCGGAAGGACGCGGTGATGGGCATGGTCCGCGCCGCCTTCAAGCCCGAGTTCCTCAACCGGCTCGACGAGATCGTCATCTTCGACCCGCTCTCGACCGGGGAACTGACGCAGATCGTCGACCTCCAGGTCGAGCAGCTGGCCGCCCGGCTCCGCGACCGGCGGATCACCCTCCACGTGATGCCCGCGGCACGGGAGTGGCTGGCCCTCACCGGCTACGACCCGGCCTACGGGGCTCGTCCGCTGCGCCGCCTGGTGCAGCGCGAGATCGGTGACCGGCTCGCCCGGGCACTGCTATCCGGCGAGGTCCGCGACGGCGGGACCGCCGTCATCAACCACGACATTGAGGCGGGCACCCTCGTCCTGAACTCGCCGGAGTGACGCCCGAAGAGCTCGCCACCGCAGTTCGGAGGTCCGTCGCCGAGGCCGTGGACGCCGGCGACCTGGCGGTCGACGTCCCGGCGCAGGTGCGGGTCGAGCGGCCCAGAGGCCGCGACCGCGGCGACTGGTCGACCAACGTCGCCCTCCAGCTCGCCCAACAGGCCGGTATGCCGCCCCGGCACGTCGCGGCCCGCCTCGCCGACCGACTCGGCCGGGTCGCCGGGGTCTGCGCCGTCGACATCGCTGGGCCGGGGTTCCTCAACATCACCCTCGACGCGGGCGCAGCAGGGGAGCTGGCGCGCAAGATCGTCGAGGCGGGCGCGACCTTCGGGCGGGGGAGCGGCGAGGCCGGCAAGCGGATCGACCTCGAGTTCGTCTCGGCCAACCCCACTGGCCCGATCCGGCTCGGCGGCACGCGTTGCGCGGCGGTGGGCGACTCGCTGGCCCGCATCCTCACAGCGGCCGGGGCCGAGGTGACGCGGGAGTACTACTTCAACGACCACGGGGCGCAGGTCGACCGGTTCGCGAGGTCGCTGCTCGCCGCGGCGCGGGGAGAGGCCACGGCGGAGGACGGCTACGTCGGCAGCTACGTCACGGAGATCGCGGCGACGGTTGTTGCCGCCGAGCCGGGAATCCTCGACCTTCCCGATCTGCAGGCGCAGGAACGGTTTCGGGCGCTGGGTGGGGATCTGATGTTCACCCAGACCAAGGCCTCGCTCCACGACTTCGGAGTGGACTTCGACGTCTACGTCCATGAGCACGACCTGCACAAGGACCGCGTCGTCGGCAAGTTGGACGGCGAATGCGCCGACATCTCGGTCGACCTCGTCCGGGACGGCCAGCCGGTCCGGATGTCCAAGCGCGCGGGCACCGTCATCGTCCTGGAGGACCTCGTCGACGCCGTCGGGGTGGACGCAGCCCGCTACGCGCTGACGCGGTCCTCTACGGACTCCCAGATCGACGTCGACCTCGACTTGCTCGTGCAGCGCAGGAACGAGAACCCCGTGTTCTACGTCCAGTACGCCCACGCCCGGACCTGCAGTGTCACGGCGCTCGCCACCGCGGACGGCGTGCACCGCCCTGACGGCTTCGACCCCGCGCTGCTCACGGACCCGACCGAGGCCGCCCTCCTCGCGGCGCTCGGAGACTTCCCGCGGGTCGTCGCCCTGGCCGCCCGGCTGCGCGAGCCGCACCGGGTGGCGCGCTACCTCGAGGACCTCGCCGGCCACGTCCACACGTGGTACGACACGTGCCCGGTCCGCCCCCTGGGTCGCGACGACGAGGTCACCGACCTGCACCGGACCAGGCTGTGGCTCAACGACGCGACGCGGCAGGTCATCGTGAACGGTCTCGGCCTGCTCGGTGTCTCGGCGCCGGAGCGGATGTGAGCGACGCGTCGGCCGACGCCGCCGCGGAGCACCGGGCCGACAGCCGGAACACACTCGGCCGCCACGACCAGGCGCTGGCCGTCGTCGGCCCGGCGTTAGCCGGCAACCCGCAGGACGGAACGCCGCGGGCACCGGGACAACACCGCGGGCACTGCAACAACGCTGCGGGCACCGCGTACGGTAAGCGCCGCGTGAGTGAACTGCTCGCAGCCGCTCGTCGCCGCTCCGAAGGCGCATCCACCCGTCTCCTCGGCTACCCTGCACGACACGGCTGGGCATCTCCGGGATCGGCACGAGGGCGCCTCGACGTGCCCACGAGGCCGGCCCGACGGCATACCTGCGTTAGCCTCGGACGCATGCTGAACAGGGCCGTCGGGGCAGTGGGGGCAGTGCTCGTCGCGGCCACGGCCCTCGGCGCCTGCACGAGCGACCAGCCGACGCCGGGACCGACCGAACGTCCTGCCGCCGAGGCGCTCGGCGCCGCCAAGGCGAAGGTCGACACGGCGGCGTCGGTCCACCTCATGCTGGCCGGCAAGGACCTGCCCGAGAAGATGACCGGTGTGGTCAGCGCTGACGGCGTCGGCACCCATGCGCCGGCGTTCAAGGGCACCTTCCAGGTCCGCGTCAACGGCACCCAGGCCTCGACCGACGTCGTCTCCGTGGCGGGCAAGGTCTACGTCAAGCTGCCGTTCACCTCGATCTCCACCGAGGTCGACCCCAAGACGCTGGGCGTTCCTGACCCGGCCGCGCTCTTCAAGCCCGACACCGGCCTCACCTCGCTGCTCACCGCGACGGACAGTCCGGTCAAGGGCGGTCAGACGCGCCGGGGCAACGATGTCCTGACCAGCTACACCGGCAGCCTCCCGGGCGCGAAGGTCGCCGACCTGCTCACCGTCGGCGACCGGGCCAAGCCCTTCAAGGCGACCTACGGGGTGACGGAGCCGGGGGGGGAGCTGCGGACCGTCGAGTTGACCGGCCCGTTCTACGCCGGCGTCGACAGCACCTACAGCCTGACGCTCGACAAGTACGGCGATCCGGTTGAGATCAGCAAGCCCTAGGGCGCCAAGCCCTCGGGCGCTGCTGGTGGCCGCCTCCTCGGCCGTGCTGCTGGCGGCGGCGGACACCTACGTCGTCGTGCTCGCCCTGACCGACATGATGGCCGGCGTCGGCCTCGGCATCGAGTCGCTCCAGCGAGCGACCCCGATCATCTCGGGCTTCCTGCTCGGCTACATCGCCGTGCTCCCGCTCATCGGCCGCCTCGCCGACCTGCTCGAGCACTCACGGGTTCTCCTGGGCTGCCTGGTCGTCTTCGTGACCGGATCGGTCGTGACGGCGCTCGCCGTCGAGCTGCCGGTGCTCGTGGCCGGCCGGTTCATCCAGGGGGTGGGCGGTGGAGGGCTCGTGCCGGCGACCCTCGCGATCGTCGCCACCCTCTGGCCGGCCGAGCGCCGCGGCACCCCGTTGGGCGTCGTCGGCGCGGTGCAGGAGCTGGGGGCGGTCCTCGGGCCAGTCCTCGGCGCGGTCATCCTTGCGGTCTGCGGGTGGCGGGCGATCTTCTGGTTCAACGCGGCCGTCGGGGTGGTCCTGTATGCCGTGGTGCGGGCTCTGTCGCGCCGCTCACCTGCCGCCGGTTCACCGACGGTGCGGGGGGGCCGCGATGCCCGGGTCGCCGGCGCCGCCCGGACCGCCCGGGTGGCGCTGGCGCTCGTGGCCGCGGCCCTGGGCGTGCTCACCCTCTGGGCGCCCGACCGGCTCGTCACCGACGTCACCCTGGGGATCCCGTTCGTTCCCTTCGTCGGGCAGTCGCGGGTGCTCACACCGATCGGGGTGGCCACGCTGTTGCTGCTCGTCGTCCTCGCCGGGGTCACGGCCCGCCGCTGGGCGCCCACGCTCCTGCGGGCCGACCTGCTCGGCGCGGTCCTCGTCGCCGTGGCGCTCGGCTCGCTCGTCCTGGCCTTCTCCTCGGCCGACCCGGAGAAGGAGGTCGTCGGTCCGCTCGGTCACATTCTCCTGCCGGTCGGCGCCCTCGCGCTGCTCCTCGCGGCCTGGCGCCACCGGACGGCGGCGAACCCCCTCGTCCGGCGGGGGGTCCTGCGTGGTCGAGGTGGCGTGGCAGTCGTGGTCAGCCTCCTCGCCGGTGCCGCGCTGGTCTCGGTCATCGTCGACGTCCCGATCCTGGCCCGGCTGACGCTGACCGACTCCCAGACGACCGCCGCGCTCGTCCTCGTCCGGTTTCTCGTCGCGGTGCCCGTCGGAGCCCTGCTCGGCGGCTGGGCCCTCCGGGCCCTGGGCGAGGGGGTCGTCGCCGCCGCCGGGTTGGCCATCGTCGGCGGCGGCCTGCTGGTCATGGCCGGGTGGGACCACGGCTCCCTGGCCTCGTCGGGCAGCGCCACGCTCGTCCTCGCCGCTGTCGGCCTCGGCCTCGGGCTGTCGCTGGCCCCGGTCAACGCCGCGGCCCTGGCGGACTCTCCCGACGACGCCCACGGCGTGGCCGGCGCCCTCGTCGTCGTCGCCAGGATGGTCGGCATGGTCACCGGTCTGGCGCTGCTCACCGCTGTGGGCCTGCACCGCTACTACCAGGCCGTCGCCCGGCTGCCCGACCAGGGCGATGCCCGGGCGCTGCTCGACGCCGCGCTCGTCCAGGTCCAGACGGTCTTCCTGGGCGCCGCGGTCGCCGCCCTGCTGGGCGCCGCCGCGTCACTGGCCATGGGCCTGCGGCGCCGCGGCGGTCCCGGAGCTGTTCAGGCGCCCGGCGCCGGGAAGCTCGACACGGAGGGTGGGTCATCGTCGTTCAGGAGTCGGGTGACTCCTTCTGGCGGCCATCGCCACGGCTCTTGACCCGTCCCCGACGAAGCGGCAGCCGCGACCAGAGCAGCTGCTGGATGGTCAGGGTGACCCATCCGGCACCGGCCATGCCGGTGATGTTCACCAGGAGCTGGAGCAGACTGCCCCCGATCTCGTGCCCTGCACCGAAGGCCAGACCGAGGGCAATGTTGCCAGCGGCGGGGACGGTGGTGACGGAGATGAACACGCCGGACAGACCGCCGACCTTCGCCGATGTCAGCGACAGGACGCCTGCGGCAGCCGCGATGACCGCAACGATGAATGACCACTTGTCCGGCGTGTACACGAACGCCGTCCCGGGTCGGGGGCCGACGACATCGTCGGCGGTGATCCAGCCCAGGGCCCGTCCTGCCAGCGCAAGGACCGTGACGGTCAGGATGGCCGAGGTGAAACCGAGGACGAGGGTGCGGGCGGCCAGCCTCAGCAACGAGGTGCGGCGTCGGACCAGCGCGACACCGAGTGCGGCGATGGCGCCGAACTCCGGCCCGAGGACCATCGCTCCGATGACGAGGATCTGGGAGTCGAGGACGATCGCGATGCTGGCCAGGGCGGTGGCGAGCGTCATGAAGCTGAGGTACGTCCAGTTCAGCTCGGAGTCTTCGTAGGAGCGCTGGACGACGTCCGTCCAGACGACTGCGTCGGCGCTGCTTCCCGCAGTGCGTCGCTCGGCATCGAATCCGGCCTGGGAGAGCCAGGTCTGGACCGGCTCGACCTGGATGCTTCCCTCGCGGTGGACGCCGATGGTCCGTAGCCGGTCGAGAACCTCATTGACGCCGTCGCGGGCCACGTCGGCCAGCACCAGGTCGCCCGCAGGGCGGACCGAGGCCCCCTCCAGGACGGCCAGGCCGTTGACGGCAGGGTCGCCGCTCAGAGCCTCGACGACATCGGTGGTCAGGTCGGACACGGTCGAGATTCGCAGGTGCAGCACTCCGCCACTATGTCGAACGGGCAGCCGGAAGGGAGCCCAGACCGACCAGTCCGACGATCTGCGCGACCCGAGCCCTCGGGTCAAGGACGCCGATCCCGACCTACGGGTTCGTCGTCGTCTTGTGTCATGTCGGCCTGGGCTTCATGCACGCCGCCACCGGTCCCAAGCGCCTGGTGGTCGGGCGTCCGTTGAGCAGCATGAGGATGGGCGAGACGCTGGTGCCCAAGAAGCTGGCCCTACTCCACGTCGGCATCTCGTCCGAAGCCCACCCTGGACGTCCTCGAGGCGGTCGATCCGGGATCGGACGAAGTTGCCGTGCCAGGTCGCGATGCGCACCACCGCACCCTGTGCGGGCGTCCGCGCCTAGGCTGAGGCGATGACCACAGCACTCGTGACCGGAGCCACGGCGGGGATCGGCCACGAGTTCGTCCGACAGCTCGCCGAGCGGGGTCACGACATCGTCCTCGTCGCCCGCGACCGGGCCCGCCTGGAGAACGTGTCCGACGAGATCCAGCGCACCTACAAGGTGCGCACCGAAATCCTCGTCGCGGACCTCGGCGACCGGGCGCAGGCCGGCAAGGTGGCTGAGCGGCTCGCCGACGAGGCGCGCCCCGTCGACCTGCTCGTCAACAACGCCGGCTACAGCCTCGGCCGCCCGTTCCTCGAGAACGACGTCGAGGCCGAGGAGCAGCTCTTTGACGTGCTGTGCCGCTCCGTCATGGTCCTCTCCCATGCGGCCGCGCGCTCGATGCGGCGACGAGGCCACGGAGCCATCGTCAACGTCTCCTCGGTCGCGTCGTTCGTGGCCATGGGCACCTACTCGGCGGCGAAGTCCTGGGTCCGGGTCTTCTCCGAGGGCCTGGCGAGCGAGCTCGCCGGCACCGGCGTCACGGTCACCGCGCTGTGCCCCGGCTACACCCACACCGAGTTCCACGAGCGTGCCCAGCTCAACATGTCGAAGCTGCCGGGCGTCATGTGGCTCGATGCCGACAAGCTGGTGCGCGAGGGCCTCGCCGACGTCGCTCGGGGCAAGGTCATCTCGGTCCCGGGCACGCAGTACAAGGCCCTCGTCAGCGCGCTCAAGGTCGTGCCCAATGGCTTGCTACGCAGCGGTTCGGGCGGCCTGCGCAAACGTCGTCACAAGGCCACGGGCTGACCGCACGGCCGGACCATGGCCGAGTGCTCGAAACGGTCAGCCGCCGAGCCAACCCGCGACGTCCAGGGGTATGCCGGTCGTACTGGTCACCTTCCGAAGGTCACCCTCCAGCGTGCGCACTCGTTGCGCACCAAGGGTTGTCGACCACTCTGCTCGCAGGTCGCCCAGGATCTCGGCCGAGAGCCTGAGCACCTCCAGCCCGCCCGCCGTGAGGTGCACCTGCTTGCGCCGGGCTTCACCCCGCGCAACGCGCTCGAGGTCGTGCTCGGCATCGGGGCCTACACGATCTCGACGTTCGCCAACCGGATGACCGCGGCGCCGCTCGACCCGCCGTTCGAGCCGTTCGCCTGGGGGCCCGAAGCACGGCTGGCACCATGGCCGGGTGACGCAACCGCACGCCCAGTCCGGATCCCGGATCCGTCTCGAGTGGGGACCGGTCGGTGCAGCGCTCCTCGGGCCGGCCGCCACCGCGAGCGTGGTCGTCGACGTCCTGAGCTTCACGACGACGCTGAGCGTGGCCGCCGACCGCGGGGTCACGGTCCACCCCTCCGCCTGGGCCGACGACGGCGCCGAGCGGCTGGCGGCTTCGGTCGGTGCCACCCTCGCGGTGGCCCGACGGGCGGCCGGACCCGGCCGCGTGAGCCTCTCGCCCGGCACGGTCCGGGCCGCCGCAGACCTCGACCGGCTGGTCCTGCCCTCACCCAACGGCTCGTCGATCAGCGCCACCCTGGCCGCGGTGGGGTGCGCGGTGCTCGGAGCGTCCCTGCACAACCGCCTCGCCGTGGCCGTTCACCTCCACGACGTCCTGTCCCGCGACGAGTCCGCCTCGGTGGCCCTCATCCCGGCCGGTGAACGCTGGCCCGACGGCTCGCTCCGCCCGGCCGTCGAGGACCTCTGGGGAGCCGGCGGAGTCATCGCCGCACTGGAGGACCGGGGGCACACCTCGGGAAGTGAGGAGGTGAGAGCCGCCGCGACGGCATACCGGCTCATCGAGGAGCGGGTCGGCGCGGCGCTCGCGGCCTGCTCCAGCGGTCAGGAGCTCATCGACGCCGGGTATGCCGGGGACGTCACCATCGCGGCCGAGCTCGACTCGAGCAGGTCGGTCCCCCGGCTCGTCGGCGGCGCGTTCGTGTCCCCAGCCGGCGGAACTGAGTCATCCAAGGCGTAGTGCGTCATGTTCTCGTCAATCCACAAGGCCGCGTGACGATACCCGCAGCCCTGCGACGGGAACTGGGCATCGACCCCGGCACGACCGTCGTGGCCTACGTCGAGGAGGGCCGCCTCGTGCTGGAGCGGCGCGCACACCTGTTGGCGCGGCTGCAGGCACGGGTGGCCGAGGCATCAGCCGCATCGGGACAGACCAGCAGTGTCGTCGAGGAGCTCCTGGCCGAGCGCCGCGCGGAGGCGGCCGCCGAGGATTCGCGCGCATGACCGCCGTGCTGGATGCGTCCGCAGTGCTCACCCTGCTGTATCGGGAGCCGGGCCACGAGACCGTGGCCGGGCTGGTCGAGGGGTCGTTGATCAGCGCGGTGAACTGGTCGGAGGTGGGACAGAAGCTGGCGCAGCGCGGGGTGCCCGAACCGGCCGCGATCATCACCAGCCTGCTCGCGCTCGGCGTGACGGTGCTGTCCTTTTCCCGCGCAGATGCCGAAGCCGCGGCGCGCCTGTGGCCAGCAGTGCGAGCACGAGGACTGTCGCTGGGTGATCGTGCCTGCCTGGCAGTCGCCCAGGCGCTGCCCCGCGCGACCGCGGTGACCGCCGACACCGCTTGGGCGGACATCGACGCCGGCGTGGAGGTGCTCGTCGTCCGCGGAACCTGAGGCCGGTGTTGCGCGTTCGTGTGCTGAGCCGGCGTCCGGAGAGGTCGGCGTCAGTAGAGGTTGTCGGTGTAGCTCGGGCCGTAGTAGGCCTCGAGGTCCTCGAGCGACTCGTCCGGACGCTCGAGCAGCTTGGCGATGCGGGCGCGAGACGCGACAGCGTCGGGCCGCCAGGACGCGGGGTTCCAGAGTTGGCTGCGCAGGAAGGCCTTGCCGCAGTGGAAGAAGACCTCCTCGACGGTGACCTCGAGCGCCAGCAGCGGTCGCCGGCCCTGCACGCAGAGGTCGTCGAACCAGGAGGCGTCACTGAGCACCCGGGCCGTCCCGTTGACCCTCAGGGTGTCGGGGCGCCCGGGCATGGTGAAGAGCAACCCCACGTGCGGGTTGGCCAGGACGTTGAGGTAGCCGTCGGCGCGGCGGTTGCCGCGGCGTTCCGGCACGACGAGCGTCGCGTCGTCGAGGACGTGGACGAGGCGGCCGGGTCACCCTCGGGTGGGGTGTCGCACCGTCCGTCGGGTGAGGAAGTGGAGACGACACAGAACGGAGAGGCGGCGACCCAATCGCGGTGGATCGGGGTGAGGCGTGTGCAGACCTTGTCCGCGACGTGGGGGAGCGGCGTCCCGATGACCGCACGGAGCTCCTCCTCGTTCGTGACGACGACGGGCTGCGGTCCGAAGCTCATGCCTCGAGGGAGCCACCGTGGTTACAGTGATCGTCGTGACTTCGACTGCGGCTCCTGACGTCGACGCGGCCCGCGCCCGGCTCCTGGAGATCATCCGGGCCAAGGCCATCGTGCACGGCAAGGTGACCCTGTCGTCCGGCAAGACGGCCGACTACTACGTCGACCTGCGCCGGATCTCCCTCGACGGCGAGGCAGCTCCGCTCGTCGGCGTCGTCATGCGCGACCTGACCAGCGACCTCGACTACGACGCCGTCGGCGGCCTCACGCTCGGCGCCGACCCGGTCGCCACCTCGATGCTCCACGCGGCGGCGGCGGCGGGCGGCCGGCTCGACGCCTTCGTCGTCCGCAAGCAGGGCAAGGCCCACGGCCTGCAGCAGCGCATCGAGGGTCCGTCCATCGAGGGCCGACGGGTGCTCGTCGTCGAGGACACGACGACGACCGGGGCCTCGCCCCTCGACGCCGTCCGCGCCACCCGTGAGGCCGGTGCCGACGTCGTGGCCGTGGCCACCATCGCGGACCGGGCCACGGAAGCCGGGGAGAAGATCGGGGCGGAGGGATTGACCTACCGCTTCGTGTACAGCCTCGAGGAGCTGGGCCTCGCGTGAGCCTGCCCTGGAACTTGCGAGCCGTCCCGTTCGTCCGACTGGCTGGAACGGGTCACCAACGGCCTCGACTGGCTAGGATCGGTCGCGACCACATCACTAGGGGAGTCCCATGATCGTCGGAATCATCGTGCTGGTCGTCATCGTGTTGCTGGCGTTGGTCTTCGTCGGCATGTACAACGGCCTGATCAAGCTGCGCAACCTCGTCCAGGAGGCCTGGGCCCAGATCGACGTCGAGCTCAAGCGGCGCCACGACCTCATCGGCAACCTCGTCGAGACGGTCAAGGGCTACGCGGCCCACGAGAAGGGCACGCTGGAGGAGATCACCCGGGCGCGTGCCGGCGCCATGACGCCGGGTCAGGGGCCCGCTGAGGCGGCCCGGTCCGAAGCCGCGCTGACCCAGGCGCTCGTCCGGCTCAACGCCGTGGCCGAGGCCTACCCGGACCTCAAGGCCAACCAGAACTTCCTCGCGCTCCAGACCGAGCTCGGCTCCACCGAGAACCGGATCGCCAGCGCCCGCCGTTACTACAACGCCAACGTGCGCGAGCTGAACACCAAGGTCGAGACGATCCCGACGAGCTTCATCGCCGGCATGGCGGGCGTCCACAAGGCCGAGTACTTCGAGGCCGAGGGCATCGAGCGTCAGGCTCCGCAGGTCAGTTTCGGCACCGACTCGCCGGCGCGTGGAGCGGGCCCCGTGCCCCCGCCTGCCTCAGCCGCCCCGCCGACGCCGCAGGACTCCCCCGTGGCCGCACCGGCGAACACCCAGCCGCCGCAGGCCTGACCGACCGGTTCCCTACCGGGCGTGGTGGGGAAACTCGGCGGCGCGCTCCTGGAACGTCAGGATCGCCGGGTTGACGATGTGCCCGTCACGGATCTCGACGGCCCGGGCGATGGTCTGGTTCTCGACCCACCCGGAAGGACCGCTCAGCACCACCTCGAGAAAGGGCAGCAACGCCTCGCTGAGTTCCCACGTCGCGGAGTTCCACAGGTAGGTCGGCGTGTGGTCGACGCCGTAGTAGTGGACGTGGTCACCGACGTCGAACATCGGGTTGGCGAACGAGGTCGGCCTCGCCCACGAAAACCCCATGCCCTCGTCGCAGGACACGTCGATGATCAGGGTGCCGGCGCGCAGCTTCGGCAGATCGTCCGTGCCGAGGAACATCAACGGCGAGTTCGGGTCCTGGAGCGTGCAGTTGACGATGACGTCGGCCTCGGCGAGGAACTGCGGCACGGGCACGAGGCCACGGTCCGTGATGACGTTCTTCGGCTGGCCCTGCCCGGGCATCTGGTCGAGCTGGACGATCTGCACCGAGTGGATCGGGGCGCTGACCGCCGCGACCCCGCGCTGGGTGACGACGGAGACGTCGTGGACGCCATGGGCGTTGAGGGCAGTCACCGCACCGCGTGCCGTGGCGCCGAACCCGATGACGACGGCACTCAGCCGCCGACCGTAGTCACCGGTGGACCCGATGAGCTGGAGCCCGTGCAGGACCGAGCAGTACCCGGCCATCTCGTTGTTCTTGTGAAAGACGTGCAACCCGAACCCCTGGTCACTGGCCCAGTGGTTCATCGCCTCGAACGCGATGAGCGTCAGTCCCTTGTCGATGGCGACCTGCGTCAGGGCCCGGTCCTGCACGCAGTGCGGCCACCCCCAGAGGACCTGCCCGGACCCCATCCGCTCGAGGTCGACGACCTGGGGCTTGGGCAGCAGGACGACGTCCGCGGTGCTGAGCAGCTCCTGGCGCGAACGAAACCCGCCGACGAGCGGCGCCAGCTGGTCGTCGGACAGCCCGAACGGCTCACCGTAGCCTCGCTCGAGGACGACCTGCCCGCGCAGCTCCTCGTCGATCCGGTCGAGGTGCATCGGGTGGAGGGGCAGACGGCGCTCGTCGGGCTTGCTCGACGTCGCCACGACTCCCAGCATCAGGGGCATCCTCGGCACTCTACGCTGCGCATCGTCGCCGTCCGCGTTGTGCGGGATGATCGAGCCGCCCCGTCGACGACCTCAGGAACCGCCCATGACGACAGTGCTCCGGCGCCTCACCGGCTTCACAGTGCTGCCGTTGCTGTCCCTCGTCACGCCCTTCCTGCTCATGCCGGTCATCGCCCGCATCGCCGGGGCGCAGGGGTGGTCGAGCGTCGTGGCGGGACAGGCCGTCGGCACCTTCGGTGCCACGGTGGTCTTCTGGGGCTGGAACGTCGTCGGCCCGGTGCAGGTCTCGCGAGCGGTTCAGGGCACGGAAAGAGCAGGCGTGTATGCCGCGAGCCTGCGCACGCGGCTGACCCTCCTCGTCGTCGTGGTCCCGGCCGTCGTGGTCATCACCGTGCTCGTCGCGGCGCCGGGTTTTCGCGGGGTATCCGCGGCGATGGCGGCGGCCACCGCACTCCTCGGCCTCTCGCCCGCGTGGTACGGGATCGGGGTGGGGCAGCCGCTCCTGCTGCTGTGGTACGACACCCTCCCCCGGTTCGCCGCGGCCGTCCTCGGGACGCCGGTCGTCCTGCTGACCCGCCAGATCTGGGCCTATCCTGTCCTGCTCGCCCTCACCACCGCCTTGGGACTGGTCGCGTTCCAGCGCCGGGTGGTCCGGGGCTCGCCGTGGTCGCCGCGGCCGCTGCGCCGGACCGTGAGAGAGCTGCGGGAGCAGGGTGGCACTGCCGGCATCAACCTCACGGCCACGGCATACGCGTCGACGCCTGTGCCGATCGCGACCTGGGCTCTGCCAGAGGGCGCGTCGTCGCGGCTGGCCTCGGCGGACACCGTCTACCGGCTGGGGCTATTCACGGTGACGGCCATGGGCAACGCTTTCCAGGGCTGGACCCTCGAACCGGGCCCCGTCGCGAGGCGAAGACGGCACCGGGCCGCCCTGGGGTCCCACGCCGGCCTGGGGGTTGCCGGAGCGGCCATCTTCGCAGCGCTCGGGCCCTGGGTGACCAGCCTGCTGTTCGGCGGGGGGGTCGCCGCCACGCGCGAGGTCTGCGTCGCCTACGGCCTGTCGTTCCTCTTCATCTCCGCCAGCAGCCCGCTGATCCGCAACCTCCTCATCCCGGCCGGTCGGACCCGGCTCGTCCTGGGCTGGACCGCCGCGTCGGCCGTCGTCGGCCTGGCGATGATGGTGGCCGCCGCCCGCGCCGACTGGGCCGCCGGCGTCGCCTTCGGCATGGCGCTCAGTGAGGCGGCGCTGTTCGTCGGTCTGCTGGCCCCCGCGCTGCGGGTGCTCCGGGACGAGCCGGCCGACGTCCCGGGTGCCTCCGGCGCGGGCCGGGAGGCAGCGCCGTGACGGACCCGACACCCGTGGTCTGCGCCGTCGTCGCGTCCTTCAACCCGGGTCCCGAGCTCGTCGACATCGCTCGGGGCGTGCTCCGGCAGGTGGACGCACTGGTCGTCGTCGACGACGGCTCGACCGGCGGCGCGGACGTCTTCGAGGAGCTGGAGGCCGCCGGGGCCGTCATTGTGCACCAACAAAACTCGGGCATCGCGGGGGCACTCAACGCGGGCATCGCCGAGGCGCGCCGCCGGTCGGGTCCGGAGCTCGTCCTCACCCTCGACCAGGACTCGCGCCCGGCTGACGACTACGTCGAGCGGGCGGTCGCCGCGTGGCAGGAGGCCCGTCGCCGCGGCGTGAGGGTGGCGTTCGTGTCCGCCGAGTCCTACAGCGGTCGGCCCGCCCCGACCGACGGGTCGGTGGCCGGGTTGACCCGGGCGTTCGACCCGATGCAGTCCGGCTGGCTCGTGCCGGAGTCGACGTTCGAGGCAGTGGGCCTCTTCGAGACCGACCTCGTCATCGACGGGGTCGACTCGGAGCTCACCGCCCGGTGCCGGTCACTCGGCCTCGACCCGGTCATCGGGCGGGGCTGTGCCCTCGAGCACGGCCAGGGAGAGCGGTTGCCCGCGGTCCTCCTCGGGCGGCGGGTGCGAGTCGGAGGGCTCGACGTGTCGTACAACCGGCACACACCGGTCCGGGTCTTCTACCTGACGCGCAACGGAACCCTGCTCACCCGCCGCCACCTGCGCGGCCAGCCCGGCTGGGTGCTGCGCCGGCTGGCGGAGGAGGCGAAGGCCCACCTCCTGCGGCTGGCGTTCAGCCCCGACCGCGCCCTGCTGCTCCGGGCCATGGCGGCCGGCTGGCGCGCTGGGCTCGCCGGCCGCACCGGCCGGATCCCGGTCGAGCTGCAGCGGTCACTCGGGGGGTGACGCGTCGGCGCCCTCGACGATGGCGTCCCGGTGGCGCCACCACTCGACGGCCACCGGCAACAGCGAGAGGATCACGATCACCACGATGGCGACGTCGAGGTTCTTGCCGATGGCGGGGAACGCCGAGCCGAGCAGGTAGCCGGCCAGGGTGATGGCGAGGACCCAGAGCACCGCTCCGACTCCGCTCCAGAGAAAGAACCGGCGGCGCTCCATCCGGCTCGCCCCGGCGACGATGGTGATGAAGGTGCGCACGAAGGGCACGAACCGGCCGATGACCAGGGCCTTGTTGCCATGCTTGTCGAAGAAGGCCCGGGACTGGTCGAAGTACTTGCGCTTGACGAGGCGGCCGTCCCGCTCGTAGAGGCGCACGCCGACGGCCCGCCCGATCTCGTAGCCCACCACGTTGCCGAGGAACGCGGCGACCATGAGCACCGGGATGGCGACGTAGAGCGTCGGCAGGTGCGGCTTGCCCGCGGCGATGAACAGGCCGACCGCGAAGAGCAGCGAGTCACCGGGCAGGAACGGGAAGAGCAGCCCGCACTCGATGAAGACGAAGACGAGCGCGATCCAGAAGAACGCGCCGCCATAGGTGTCGAAGAGGTAGTTGGGGTCCATCCAGCCCGGACCGAGGGAGTGCATCACGCAGGCAAGGGTATGCCGCCCTGACCGCGGCGCTCGTCCAGCCGTGGCCTGGTGCTGGTCGCAGACCGAGGCATGGGGCTCGGACTAGATTGGCGCTGTGCCAGCGGACTCTCAGGGACTCTCCCATGATGTGGGCGTCGGCCCCTGGGAGGGTGCCCTCCCGGTGGGCGACCAGTGGGACCCGGTGCTGCTGGACGAGGGCGACCGGCGCAACGTCGAGGACCGGTACCGCTACTGGAGGCACGAGGCGATCGTGGCGGACCTCGACACGGGACGCCACGAGTTCCACGTCGCCGTGGAGAACTGGGGCCACGACTTCAACATCGGCTCGGTGGTCCGGACGGCCAACGCGATGGGCGCGAAGGCGTTCCATATTGTCGGCCGGCGCCGGTGGAACCGGCGTGGGGCGATGGTCACCGACCGCTACCAGCACGAGCACCACCACGCGAGCGCGGCGGACCTCGCAGCCTGGGCCGCGACGGCGGGAGGTGACGGGCACGGCCTACCCCTTCTCGGGATCGACAACGTGCCCGGGTCGGTCGCGCTCGAGACCTACGACCTGCCGCGGGAGTGCGCGCTCGTCTTCGGGCAGGAGGGCCCCGGGCTGAGCGCCGAGATGCAGTCGGTCTGCGACGTCGTCCTGCACATCACCCAGTTCGGCTCGACCCGCTCGATCAACGCCGGTGCTGCTGCGGCGATCGCCATGCACGCCTGGGTGCGGCGCCACGTGTTCTCCGGTGGGCCCTCAGGCGAGGTCGGCGATCACGGGCGCGTGGTCGGAGCTGCCGATCCCGGCTCGCTCGTCGGTGTCGATGACGGCAGAACGCACTCGGGCAGCCAACGAGGGTGAGCCGAGGATGAAGTCGATCCGCAGCCCCCGGTTGCGCTCGAACCGCTGCCGGTAGTAGTCCCAGTAGGTGTAGACGTCCGGGCCCGGGGTGAAGGGCCGCGTCACGTCGGCGTAGCCGTCCTCGAGGAACGCGGCGAACGCCGCACGCTCCCGGGGCGTCACGTGGGTGCTCTTGGCGAACTGCGCCATGTCGAAGACGTCCTCGTCGCGCGGGGCGATGTTCCAGTCGCCCACGAGGGCAGTGTCGTCGGCCAGCCAGCTCTTCGCCGTCTCGTGCAGGGCCGCCAGCCAGTCGAGCTTGTAGCGGTAGTGCGGGTCGTCCACCTTGCGCCCGTTGGGCACGTAGAGCGACCAGATGCGCACGCCACCGCACCGGGCGCCGATGGCCCTGGCCTCCGCGTCGGCGGGGTCGCCGAAGCCCGGCATACCGGCGAACCCGACCTGGACGTCCTCGATGCCCACCCGGCTGACCAGTGCCACGCCGTTCCACTGGTTGGTGCCGGCCGCAGCCACCTCGTAGCCGAGCGACTGCAGCCCCATGAGCGGGAACTGGTCTTCTCGGGCCTTGGTCTCCTGCAGGGCCAGGACGTCGATGTCGTTGCGCTGGAGGAAGGCCTCGACGCGGTTGATGCGGGAGCGGACGGAGTTGACGTTCCACGTGGCGATGCGCACCCCGCGACCCTAACCGGATCCGGTGACGGCGTCGCCGTCGATCCCGGGCATGCTCGCCCGTCATCCGGGCCGAGGCTCGATCCGAGTCCCGAACCGCGGGATGGACGCCCTATGACGCAGTACGCAACCTTCTGCGAGACAGCGAGTGAGACGATTCGCAGACCTGGTGCCCACCGTTCCCCTCGCCCTCGCCCTCGCCTGGCACCGGCACCACGTAAACGGATGAACTGCGCCAAGTCCTTGACCTCATCGCACACATGGAGTCAGCTTCTGGATCAGCCCGCTCGCTGTCTCTATGGCGATCCTCCTGCGGTACACCTGCGCGGCAGCGCGCGTGCCGGCGTTGTCCCAGCGAGCTCGCCAGGGTGTGTGCTACGGTGACGCACATGGCGTCGGTGGGTGTGCGCGAGTTGCGGCAGAACCTCAGCCGCTACCTGGAGCGTGTGAAGGCTGGTGAGGCGTTCGTGGTGACCGAGCGCGGCAGCGAGGTCGCACGCCTGACGCCGTCCGGGGGGCGCCAAGGTGCGCTGGCGCGGCTGATCGCCGAGCGGGGCGCAACGATCCCGCACGGCGATCTGATCGCCAACCTGGGGCCGCGCCATCGCGTTGACGGCCCGTCGACGGCGGATGCGCTCGCCGAGCAGCGAGAGGAACGTCTCTGAGCGCCGATGCGACGCTCGCGTACCTGGACACGTCGGCGTACGTGAAGCTGATCGTCGACGAGCCCGAGTCCGTGGCCCTACACCGCGAGTTGGGTCGCTGGTCGGCGTGGACCTCAAGCGCGTTGCTCGGGGTTGAAGCAGTGCGCGCCTGCCGGCGTCTGGGCGACGGCGTCGCCGATTCGGCGGAGGCGAGCCTGAGCGACATCGCGCTGGTCCCGATGGACGACGCAGTGCTGGCGATCGCACGACGTCTCGACCCCAGCGAGCTCCGGTCGCTGGAGGCCATCCACCTGGCTACCGCGTTGAGCATCGGCACCGATCTCGGGGCGCTGTTCAGCTACGATGACCGGCTGACGGCGGCGGCCGTAGCGGCCGGCCTGCGCGTGCTGACTCCCGACTGAACCCGTCATGCCACCGCGGCGGAGACGGCGGCCGAAGGCGCAGGGCCGTCCGGGTCGAGCTGCCGCCGTCCGTGGAAGGATGATCGTGACAACCGGTCCTCGTCTCGAAGGAGACCCCACATGCCCATCGCCACCCCCGAGGTCTACGGCGACATGCTCGACCGTGCGAAGGCCGGCTCGTTCGCCTACCCCGCCATCAACGTGTCGTCATCGCAGACCCTCAACGCCGCGCTCAAGGGCTTCGCCGACGCGAACAGCGACGGGATCATCCAGGTGTCGACGGGAGGGGCCGAGTACCTCTCCGGACCAGGCGCCAAGGACATGGTCGCCGGCGCGCTCGCCCTCGCGGCATACGCCGAGCAGGTCGCCCGGAACTTCCCGGTGCACGTGGCGCTGCACACCGACCACTGCCCCAAGGACAAGCTCGACGGCTTCGTCCGGCCCCTCCTCGCCGCGTCCACCGAGCGGGTCAGGGAGGGCGGCCTGCCCTGGTTCCAGTCGCACATGTGGGACGGCTCGGCCGTGCCTCTCGAGGAGAACCTCGAGACCGCCGTCGAGCTGCTTGCCCTCGCCAGGGCGGCGAACATCGTCCTCGAGATCGAGGTCGGCGTCGTCGGCGGCGAGGAGGACGGCGTCGAGGGCGCGGTGGACGAGAAGCTCTACACGACGCCCGGGGACGCCCTGGCCACGGTCGATGCGCTGGGCCTGGGGGAGAACGGCCGATACCTCACCGCACTGACCTTCGGCAACGTCCACGGGGTCTACAAGCCGGGCAACGTCAGATTGCGCCCCGAGATCCTCAAGGCCGCCCAGGAGGCCATCGCCAAGGAGAAGGGGCTCGGCGCCGACGCCCGGCCGCTCGACCTCGTCTTCCACGGGGGCTCGGGCTCCCTCCCCGAGGAGATCTCGGCGGCGGTCGACTACGGCGTCGTCAAGATGAACGTCGACACCGACACCCAGTACGCCTTCACCCGCCCGGTCGCCGGCTACGTGTTCGCCAACTACGACGGGGTGCTCAAGGTCGACGGCGAGGTCGGCAACAAGAAGGTTTACGACCCGCGGGCGTGGGGCAAGGTGGCCGAGGCCAGCATGGCCGCCCGGGTCGTCCAGGCGTGCGAGAACCTCCGCTCGGCCGGGACGCACTCATGACGGAGAACCTGATGGGCATGCCGGAGACGCGCCTTGCGCCCGACCCGGCGGCGGCCGAGCTGGCTGGCTCCGAGGACGGCCCGCTCGACGCCGCCACCCTGAGCCACGCCGCCTCCGCGCACCCGACGTCGTCGCTGGCCTGGGCGCTGCTCGCCGAGGCTGCGCTGGACGGCGACCGGCCGGTCGAGGGGTACGCCTACGCCCGGACCGGCTACCACCGCGGGCTTGACGCCCTCCGCAAGGCGGGCTGGCGGGGTCAGGGCCCGGTGCCGTGGTCGCACGAGCCCAACCGCGGCTTCCTCCGGGCGTTGGGAGCCCTCAGCCGGGCCGCCCGCGCCATCGGGGAGCACGACGAGGAGACGCGCTGCTCGACCTTCCTGCGCGACTCCTCCCGGGAGGCAGCCGACGCGCTCGGCGTCTGACCCGGCAGTAGCGTCTGACCGAGTGCGCGGAGAGCGCCGATGGTGGAACCAATGGGCGTTGGCCTGCTCAGCGCCGGTGTCAGTCGACCTCATCGAGCACAGTGCCGCTGGCTGCGCGATAGCCGCGCAGTTCGGGTGGCTCAGCTCGCAGCGTATTTCGACCGCGTGCACCGAGGCGATCTGGAGCATGGCGATGAGCTCCTTGAGGCATCGGGCGTCGTCGAACCACGGCTGGTACCGGGCGAGTTGGTCGTTGCTGAACGTACGGGTGAAGACCTGCAATGGACCGTGTCCGAGTGTGCCGCTCACTGATCCGCTTGCGGAATGGCGATGACCTTCTCAGGGTCGTCGAACGTCGACCAGGTCCTGGATGACCTCGAAGTCCGCGAGGCTGTGGGTCAACAACGGCACTCCTTCGACCTGGGCGGTTGCGGCGATGGCCAGGTCGATCTGCCGTCGCCGTGGCTTCCCGCCACGTCGGGCGACTGCAGCAGCCAGACGACCCCCGCTGCGGGATGTCTCGACGGTGACCGGCAGCGGGTCGAAAGCCGCCTCGAATGCGGCCTGTCGGTCGGCGCGACGTGCCCGCTCCTCCGGGTCGTCGGTGACGAGGACCCCGAAATACAACTCGGTGATCGAAGCGACGCTGATGGCCGCCTCGATGTCGGCCGGGACGTCCTCGCCAATCAGCACCGAGGTGTCGAGCAGAGCCCTCATGCGTCAAACGCGTCGACCAGGCCTGCATCGAGTCGTCCAAGATCCCCTTCCAGGGCACGCGGTGCCGGACCACGCCATACCGGGTCACGGCAGGTCCGCTGACCCAACGGTGTCTGCGAACCGGGGACAACTCGGCGACAGGCCTCCCAGAGACGGTCACAATGAGGCTCTCACCTGCTTCGACGCGGCGCAGGACTTGGCCGACTTGGTTGCGTAGCTCCTTCTGCTGGATCAGCGTGTATCCCATGACGACGACACCGCATGAGGACAGCTCAACTACGGCTGGCGAGGCCGCGTTCCGACCGCCGACGTCGCCGTTGGCGACAGTTCGCTGCACGTCATCGAAACTGGGCCGCTCGAAGGGCCGGCGGTTGTCCTCCTTCACGGGTGAGGCTGGAGCCCGCACGGCCGAGCGCGCCAGCCGGCCTCCCGGCATAGCGCCGGCAGTTGGGGCCGCGCAACGACAGCCGATAACCTTGCGCAGCACCGGCACCCGGTGCGGCGACGGAACGCACACTGGAGGTGGCGCGGATGCCCGCGATCGTGCTGGTCGGAGCCCAGTGGGGCGACGAGGGCAAGGGCAAGGCGACGGACCTGCTCGGCAGCAGCCTCGACTACGTCGTGAAGTTCAACGGCGGCAACAACGCCGGGCACACCATCGTCATCGGCGAGGGTGAGCAGGCCGAGAAGTACGCCCTGCACCTCCTGCCCTCCGGCATCCTCACGCCGACCTGCACGCCGGTCATCGGCAACGGCGTGGTCATCGACCTGGCTGTCCTCTTCCAGGAGATCGACGCCCTGGAGGCTCGCGGTGTCGACACCTCGAAGCTGCTCGTCAGCGCGATGGCCCACGTCATCACGCCCTACAACCGCACCCTCGACAAGGTCACCGAGCGCTTCCTGGGCTCGCGCCGGATCGGCACGACCGGACGGGGCATCGGCCCGACCTACGCCGACAAGATGTCGCGCACCGGCATCCGGATCCAGGACCTCTTCGACGAGAACATCCTGCGGCAGAAGGTCGAGGCGGCCCTCTCCTTCAAGAACCAGGTGCTGACGAAGATCTACAACCGCCGGTCCGTCGAGGCGGACGAGGTCGTCGGTGAGCTCCTCTCCTACGTCGAGCGACTCGGGCCGATGGTCTGCGACACGTCGCTGGTCCTCAAGCAGGCTCTCGACGAGGGCGAGAGCGTGCTGCTGGAGGCGGGGCAGGCAACGCTCCTCGACGTCGACTTCGGCACCTATCCCTTCGTCACCTCCTCGAGCGCGACGGCCGGCGGCGCGTGCACCGGCTCGGGGATCCCGCCGACCAGGATCGGCAGTGTCATCGCCATCCTCAAGGCCTACTCGACCCGGGTCGGCCAGGGCCCGTTCCCGACCGAGCTGCACGACGACCTGGGCGAGCTCCTGCGCAAGACGGGTGCCGAGTACGGCACGACGACCGGCCGGCCGCGGCGCTGCGGCTGGGTGGACACCGTCGTCGGGCGGTACGCGACCCGGATCAACGGGGTGACCGACTTCGTCGTGACCAAGCTCGACATCCTCACCGGGCTCGACACCGTGCCGGTCTGCGTCGCCTACGACGTCGAGGGAGTGCGGCACGACGAGATGCCGGTCAACCAGAGCGACGTTCACCACGCCCGCCCGGTCTACGAGAACCTTCCCGGCTGGTGGGAGGACATCTCCGGCTGCCGTTCGTTCGATGAGCTCCCGGTCAACGCGCAGGGATACGTCCTGCGGCTGGAGGAGCTCATCGGTGCCCGGGTGTCGGCGATCGGCGTCGGGCCCGGTCGGGACGCGGTCATCGAACGCTTCGACATGCGCCCCGCCCGGACCTGAGCACCGACCGCCGGCCGGCTCAGCGCAGGCCGCCGCCCGGCTCAGCGCAGGCCGACGGCCGGCTCAGCGCAGGACCGTCATCCGGTGGGCGGCCCGGGTCATCGCGACGTAGAGCACCCGCACCCCACCGGGGGACTCCCGGGTGATCTCGTCCGGGTCGACGATGACCGTCGCGTCGTACTCCAGGCCCTTGCTCGACATCGGCTCGACGACCTGCACCCGGCCGCTGGGGTCGCTCGCGACGTCCGCGAGGGCGGCGGCGTGCCGTCTCGGCGTGAGCACCGCGATGGAGCCCTCGACGTCCTCGAGGTGGGCCGCGACAGCGGTCCGGACGGCCGCTGCGACGTCGTCTCCGAGCGGCTCCTCGACCGGGTGGACGCCGGTCTCACGCACGGCGTCGGGAATGTCCGCGTCGGGCACGCTGAGCCGGATCACGTCCGCCGCGTACTCGAAGATCTCGCGGGCGTTGCGGTAGTTCGTCGTCATGTGGAACAGCCGACGTTGCTGGGTGCCGAAGGCCTCCTCGCGGGCCACCTGTGACTCGGCGGCGTCCGGCCATGAGCTCTGCGCGGCGTCTCCGACCACGGTCCACGACGCGGAGCGGCCGCGGCGTCCGAGCATCCTCCACTGCATCGGAGAGAGGTCCTGAGCCTCGTCGACGAGGACGTGGGCGTACTCCCCGGCGCTGCGCGCCGACGTGCCGACCCCGGTCACGCTGACGCGCCCGAGCAGGAGCCGCTCGAGGGCGTCGGTGGGCGTGACGCTGTAGCCCCGCGCGACCACGTCAGGTCGGGCCACCGGCTGGACCTCGGTGACGCCGTAGTCGCTGAGGTTGTCGAGCTCCTCGATCTCGTAGAAGCCGCGCTCCTCCTGCGGCTGGGCCTGCACGGGGCCGAGGCGGCCGGCGAGGTCGTCGATGAGCGCGACGTCGGCGACCGACCACGTCCCCGTGTCGAGGGCCCGCTGCATCGACTCACCGAGGACCCTCACCTGGTCGTCCCGCAGGACTCCGGCGGTGTAGCGCCGGAGCCGCTCGGGGTCGGCGAGCCACAGCAGCACCTCCCGGGGGTCGACCTGCGGCCACCACTGCGCCATGAAGGTCGCGACGTCGAGGTGGTCCTCGAACCGGCTGAGGAACTCGGCCCGGTCGGGGTGCCCGCTCTCACGAAACGCCGCGTCGGCGAGCAGCTGGACGAGCGCGTCGTGGGCGAGGTTGCGCTGGTGCTGGCGCAGGGCGCGGTGGCGCACCTGCTCGAGGACGGGGCTCCCAAGCCGGATCGCGTGCCCGGCGACGAAGGCCCTCAGCTCGGTCGGCCCGTCGGGTACCCCGTCGCGGGAGGCCCGGGCGAGGACCTGACGCATGGTGAGCGACCCCTTGATCGCTGCGGCCTCCGGGCTGTCGAGGCGCTCGGTGCTCACCGCGTCGACGACGTCACCGAGCGAGCGCAGGGTCACGGTGTCCTCACCGAGGCTCGGCAGGACCCGCTCGATGTAGGAGGTGTATGCCGCGGACGGCCCGACGACGAGGATGCCGCCGGACTCGTAACGACGCCGGTCGGAGTAGAGCAGGTATGCCGCACGGTGCAGGGCCACGACCGTCTTGCCGGTGCCCGGGCCGCCCGTGATCTCCGTGATCCCCTTGGCGGGTGCCCGGATGGCCTCGTCCTGGTGACGCTGGATCGTCGCGACGATGTCCCGCATCCGGGTTCCGCGGCTGCGGGTGAGGGCCGCCATGAGCGCGCCGTCGCCGACGACGACGAGGTCGCCCGGGGCCTCGGCGACCATGAGGTCGTCCTCGATCCCGACGACGTCGGAGCCCTTGCAGCGCAGCACCCGCCGCCGCAGGACCCCCAGCGGCTCGACGGGCGTCGCACGGTAGAAGGGGGAGGCTGCCGGGGCCCGCCAGTCGATCACCAGGGGTTCGTAGTCGTCGTCGCGGATCCCGAGCCGGCCGACGTAGCGGACCTCGCGCTCGACCACCTCCTCCCCTGGTTCGGGGGAGTCCTCCCACGAGACCCGGTGGTCGATGTCGAGCCGCCCGAAGACGAGTCCCTCGTACTGGCTCTCCAGGGCGTGGCGTCGACGGGCGGCGTGGAAGACCAGGGCGTCGCGCTCGAAGAGCCCGGTCAGCTCCTCGTCGCGAGCCTCGCCGGTGCGGTCGGTGCGGCCGCGGGCCAGCCCGTCGGCCTCCACGAGGTCGGCCCGGATGCCGGCCTTCGCCAGCTCGGAGTAGACCCGGTCGACGTGGGCCTGCTCGACGGCGATCTCGTCGGCCACCTGGGCTGATGTCGCCTTCGTGCTGTTCGTACCGGTCACAAGCTCCGCCTGGTCATCACGGGTGGGGTCACGCATCGAGGAACGGGAAAGTCTAGTCTGAGCCGGTGGCCACGCCCGACACCCGTGCGCCGACCGGCGAGCCGCTCGTGGGGAAGGTTGTGCGGCTCGACCCGATGACCGCCGAGGACGCCTTGGGGCTGTTCGCGGTCTTCGCCGACCCCGGCGTCTTCGAGCAGGGATACCGGATGCTCGACCGCTTCACCGGCCAGGCCCAGGCCGAGGCGCTGGTCGCCTCGCACCTTGCCGCGCGACCCGGCCGCACGGCATACACCGTGCGGCTCGTCGGGGACGGCCAGCTCGGCCCGGCCGGCACGGTCGTTGGCACCTCCTCGCTCGGCGACGTCGACGTCCCCAACGAGTCGGTTCACCTCGGCTGGACGACCTACGCCTCCCGATGGTGGGGGACCACGGTCAACCCGGAAACCAAGCTCCTGCTGCTCACGCACGCCTTCGAGGACTGCCGCTTCGGCCGGGTGCAGATCCAGACCGACGTCGTCAACGAGCGCTCGCAGGCAGCCATCACCAAGCTCGGCGCCGTGCGGGAAGGAGTGCTGCGGCGGGTGGTCCAGCGTGCAGACGGGAGCTGGCGGGACACCGTGGTCTACAGCGTCCTCGTCCAGGAGTGGCCATCCGTGCGAGCGGGCATCGAGGCGCGGCTGGCGATCAGAGCCACCCGCGGTGGACGGCCTGGGCACCCGCCTGGAACCGGGTCTCGGCACCCAGCCGGTCCATGAGCGAGCGGAGGCGCCGCTCGACCGTGCGCTGGGAGACCCCGGCCTGTCGGGCGATCGACGCGTCCGGTGCGCCGGCTGCCATCAGCCGCAGGATGGTCGAGTCCCGGGGATCGAGCTCCGCCGGGCTCGACCCGCGGGCCATCGGTGTCGCGAGCGCCCAGAGCCGGTCCGTCAGGGCGAGCAGCGCACGACCGACCCCGGTGGTTCGCAGCACCAGGCCCTGCGGACCGACGTCGTCCGGCGAGGACCACTCGAGGAGGCAGACGGAGCCGTCCACGACGACGACCGTGAGCGGCACCCGCCCGAGGAAGCGCTGGTTCTCCCCGCCCTCGACGCGAGCCGCCAGGGCCTCGACGGCCCCGGGCAGCTCGAGCACCTGGGCGTCCCACACCGTGCGCACGCCCACGGGCTGGCCGTCCACCCCGACGCTGGGCTCGCGGTGCGAGTCGAGCGGAGAGCCGATGATGGCCTGGGTCCGTTCGGTCATCGACCGGACGGACACGATGCCCGTCCGGGCCGCGGCGACGATGAGGTTGGTCTGGGCGCCGACCTCGCCGAGGTCGTGCAGGACCGTCACCCCGGTCTCCGGCTCCCGCTCCGGAGTGCGGGCGTCGTAGTAGACCTGCGCCAGCTCGTGCGCCGCCGCCCGGACGAGCTGGGCCCGCCGCTCGAGGTCGTGGGCGTGGTGCGAGATCGACGTCAGGGGCGGCGGCACCGACAGGGCCCCGGAGGCGCTGACGGTGACCAGCCCCCGGTCCTCGAGGATCGCCAGGGCCGGGACGAGGCTCGCGGCGGTCATGCCCTGGGCGAGGAGCAGCTCGCGGCTCGGCCGCTCCATCCGCAGCAACGCGAGGTAGACCCGGGTGGCGACGCCGTCGATGCGGCCGTCCTCGAGGGACTCGGAGAGGGCGCCCATGGCGTCGCGCGGCGGGGTGGACATCGGGTGCTCGCCTGTCTCGGGGACTCATCCAGGTGATGGCGGATCGCCGCCACTGACCATACTGCGACACCACTGGCTTTACTCGCAGCGCGGATTTTGTCATCGTAGTGGTTGTCGGTTCGACGATGTCGCTCTCGTCGCGGGCCCCCTCCCAGCGACGGGGCGTGAGAGACGCGCGGTGCCCTCGGGTGATGGTCCCCCCTGCCTCCCGGGAGCACCGCGTTCTCGCGTTCTTGAAGGCCCCCATAGGCTGGACGCCGTGAAGGTCCTCGTCCTCGGCTCGGGTGCCCGTGAGCACGCCCTCGTCCGGGCCCTCACCGCCGACGACGCCGTCAGCGCCGTGATCGCCGCGCCGGGCAACGCCGGCATTGACGCGATCGCCCTCTGCGAAGCCTTCCCTAGGGGCTCGGACGTGGCCGACCCGCCTGCCGTCGTCGGGCTGGCCCGCCGGCACGGCGTCGACCTCGTCGTCGTCGGGCCCGAGGCACCGCTCGTCGCCGGCGTCGCTGACGCCCTGCGCGAGGCCGGGTATGCCGTGTTCGGGCCGTCCGCCGAAGCGGCCAGGCTCGAGGGCAGCAAGGCCTTCGCCAAGGAGGTCATGGCCGCGGCGGGAGTGCCGACGGCGTTGGCCCACGTGTGCACGAGCCTGCAACAGGTGGCGAGTGCCATCGACGCGCTCGGTGCTCCCTACGTCGTCAAGGAGGACGGGCTCGCGGCGGGAAAGGGCGTCGTGGTCACCGACGACCGGGCGGCCGCCCTCCGGCACGCCCGGGCAGGTCTCGAGAAGGGCACGGGCGGGCTGGTGGTCGTCGAGCAGTTCCTCGACGGCCCGGAGGTCTCGGTCTTCTGTCTCACCGACGGAGTCACCGTCGTGCCGCTCCCTCCCGCCCAGGACTTCAAGCGTCTTCGCGACGGGGACGCCGGCCCCAACACCGGGGGGATGGGTGCCTACTCGCCGCTCGACTGGGCTCCCGCGGGTCTCGTCGACGACGTCGTCGAGCGGGTGGCCCAGCCGACGATCGACGAGATGCGCCGCCGCGGGACACCCTTCGTCGGGATCCTCTACGTCGGGCTGGCGCTCACCTCCCGAGGACCCCGGGTCATCGAGTTCAACTGCCGCTTGGGGGACCCTGACGGTCAGGTCTCCCTCGCCCGGCTGCTGACGCCGTTGGGCGGCCTGCTTCATGCCGCCGCGACCGGCGCCCTTGACGCCTTCGGTCCGCTCCGGGTCAGCGGCAAGCACGCGGTCACGGTCGTGGTCGCGGCCGAGGGCTACCCGGGAGCGCCGCGGACCGGCGACCCGGTCACCGGCCTCGAGGACGCCGAGCAGGTCGAGCGCGCCTACGTCCTCCACGCCGGCACGGCCCGCGACGCCGACGGTCTGCTCGTCTCGGCCGGCGGCCGCGTCGTCGGCCTCGTGGCCACGGGGAGCAGCCTGCGCGAGGCGAGGGACACGGCATACAAGGCCGTCGACCGCATCCGACTGGACGGGTCCCAGCACCGCACCGACATCGCCCTCGCCGCGACGCGCAGCGGGAACCGCCCGGGAGCCGACGATGACTGACCTGTCCGGCTACACCCGCACCTACTCCGGGAAGGTGCGCGACCTCTACGCCCCGCTCGACGCGTCCGGCGAGCCCCGCGACGACCAGCTCCTGCTCGTCGCATCGGATCGGATCTCGGCCTTCGACTTCGTCCTTTCGACGCCCATCCCGGACAAGGGCGCGGTGCTGACCCGGCTCTCGCTGTGGTGGTTCGATCAGCTCGCCGAGCTCGTCCCCAACCACGTCGTCTCGATCGACGTGCCGTCGGCGGTCGCGGGGCGAGCCGTGTTCGTCCGTCGCCTCGAGATGGTGCCCCTCGAGTGCATCGCCCGGGCCTACCTGACCGGTGGCGGGCTCGAGGAGTACGACCGCGTCGGCTCGGTGTGCGGGGTGGCGCTGCCGGCGGGGCTGGTCGACGGATCGCGGCTCCCGGAGCCGGTCTTCACCCCGACGACCAAGGCACCACTCGGCGAGCACGACCAGCCGATGACCGTCGACGAGGTCGACGAGCTCATCGGGGCGCCGCTGCGGATCCGGGTCGACGAGCTGACCCGGCGGATCCTGGCCCGGGGCAACGAGATCGCCGCGGAGCGGGGCATCCTCATCGCGGACACGAAGGTCGAGTTCGGCTTGGGGGCGGGCCCGGAGCCCGGGGTCGTCCTGGCTGACGAGGTCCTCACGCCGGACTCGTCGCGCTTCTGGCCGGCCGAGCAGTGGCAGCCGGGACATTCCCAGGCGTCCTACGACAAGCAGTACGTCCGCGACTGGCTGACGTCCCCCGCCAGCCGGTGGGACCGCCGGTCCGGCGAGGCGCCGCCCCCGCTACCCGACGAGGTCGTCGAGCGGACCCGAGCCAAGTACGTCGAGGCCTATGAACGGCTGACCGGTCGACGCTTCGGCTGAGCGGGTCGGCGCTGGACGCGCCGCAGCATCGTTGAGCCGATATATCGTTTGGCGCAGACCGCGCGCCACACTTTCGAGGAGCCCCCCGCAATGGGAAGCATCATCGTGGACGTCATGCTCAAGCCCGAGATCCTCGACCCGCAGGGGCAGGCCGTTGCCGGCGCCCTCCCGCGGCTGGGGTTCGACGGCTTCACCGATGTCCGTCAGGGCAAGCGGTTCGTCCTCACCGTGGACGGCGACGTCACCGGGGAGCACCTGGCCCGGGCCCGGGAGGCAGCCGAGCGGCTCCTGAGCAACCCTGTCATCGAGGATGTCGTCTCCGTGCTCGCCGACCCGGCTCCCGCCACAGCGGGGGACGCGTCGTGAAGATCGGGGTCGTCACGTTTCCCGGCTCGCTCGACGAGCGTGATGCCGCCCGTGCGGTCCGTGCGGTCGGCGCCGAGGCGGTCTCGCTGTGGCACGCAGAGCGGGACCTCAAGGACGTGGCTGCGGTGATTCTCCCGGGAGGGTTCTCCTACGGTGACTACCTGCGCTGTGGCGCCATCGCCCGGTTCGCCCCGGTGATGGAGGCACTCGTCCCGGCGGCTCAGGGCGGCCTGCCCCTGCTCGGGATCTGCAACGGGTTCCAGGTACTCTGCGAGTCCCACCTGCTGCCAGGGGCGCTGGTGCGCAACGACCACCGCAGGTTCAGCTGCGTGGATCAGGTGCTCCGGGTCGAGAACGCGTCAACAGCCTGGACGTCGCAGCTCGTCGTCGGCGCCGAGATCACCATCCCGCTCAAGAACGGTGAGGGCAGCTACGTCGCCGACGAGGCCACGCTTGACGTGCTCGAGCAGGAGGGCAGAGTCGTCCTGCGCTATGTCGGGGCCGACCCGAACGGCTCCTACCGGGGCATCGCCGGCATTACCAACGCCCGCGGCAACGTCGTCGGGCTCATGCCGCACCCGGAGCACGCAGTCGAGCCGGGCTACGGCCCCTCGATAGACGGCCTCGGCTTCTTCGCCTCCGTCCTGACCCAGATGGTGCCGGCGTGACCGCGAGCCTCAGCTCGCCGGCATACCCCGTGGTCGTCGACACCGTCGAGCGGGCGGCGACGACGCCGGACGTCACCCAGCCGTGGACGGATCTCGGCCTCAAGGTCGACGAGTACGCCAACATCCGCGAGATCCTCGGGCGCCGGCCGACCTCGGCCGAGCTGGCGATGTACTCGGTCATGTGGTCGGAGCACTGCTCCTACAAGTCCTCGAAGGTCCACTTCGCCCTCTGGGGCCAGAACACCACCGACGAGATGCGCGAGAAGCTGCTCGTCGGCATCGGCGAGAACGCCGGCGTCGTGGACATCGGGGACGGTTGGGCCGTGACCTTCAAGGTCGAGTCGCACAACCACCCGTCCTACGTCGAGCCCTACCAGGGCGCGGCGACCGGCGTCGGGGGCATCGTCCGCGACATCATGTCGATGGGGGCCCGCCCGATCGCCGTCATGGACGCCCTGCGGTTCGGCAACATCAACCACCCCGACACCCAGCGCGTGCTGCCCGGCATCGTCGCGGGCGTCGGCGGCTACGGCAACTGCCTCGGGCTGCCCAACATCGGCGGCGAGGTCGTGTTCGACGACTGCTACCAAGGCAATCCGCTCGTCAACGCGTTGTGTGTCGGCGCGATGCGGATCGAGGACATCCACCTCGCGTCGGCGCGCGGGGTCGGCAACAAGGTCGTCCTCTTCGGCGCCAGGACCGGTGGCGACGGGATCGGCGGGGTCTCGGTGCTGGCCTCCGAAAGCTTCACGGACGGCCCGGCTGCGACTGGCCGGCGGCCGGCGGTCCAGGTCGGCGACCCCTTCGCCGAGAAGGTGCTCATCGAGTGCTGTCTCGACCTGTATGCCGCGAAGGTCGTCTCCGGGATCCAGGATCTCGGCGGTGCCGGGCTCTCCTGCGCGACGAGCGAGCTCGCGTCCAACGGTGACGGTGGCATGCAGGTAGAGCTCGGCTCGGTGCCGCTGCGGGACGCCTCGCTGCGGGCCGAGGAGATCCTCATGTCCGAGTCCCAGGAACGGATGATGGCCGTCGTCGAGCCGGCCCACCTCGAGGAGTTCATGGCGGTCACCCGACGGTGGGACGTCGAGGCGACCGTCATCGGAGAGGTGACCGAGGGCGACCGGCTCGTCATCACGTGGCACGGCGAGACCATCGTCGACGTGCCGCCGCGCTCGGTGGCCCACGACGGCCCGGTCTACGACCGCCCGCTGGCCCGGCCGGCATACCTGGACGTCCTCGTTGCCGACGACTCGCGCGGCCTGGCCCGGCCGTCGACCTGCGAGGAGCTGCGGCGGACCCTCCTGACGATGCTTGCCAGCCCCAACCTCTGTGACAGGTCGTGGGTCACCCGGCAGTACGACCGTTACGTCATGGGCAACACCGCGCTGGCCATGCCCGACGACGCGGGAGTGGTGCGCGTCGACGAGGCGACCGGGCGGGGGGTGGCGATCTCGACCGACTGCAACGGTCGCTTCGCCAAGCTCGACCCGTATGCCGGGGCGCAGCACGCGCTGGCCGAGGCCTACCGCAACGTCTCGACGGCCGGTGCGGCGCCGCTCGCGGTGACTGACTGCCTCAACTTCGGCTCGCCCGAGGATCCCGGGGTGATGTGGCAGTTCCGCGAGTCGATCCGCGGGATCGCCGAGGGGTGCCGCTCCCTCGGCATCCCGGTGACGGGCGGGAACGTGTCGTTCTACAACCAGACCGGCGACGTGGCAATCCACCCGACTCCGGTGATCGGGGTGCTCGGCGTCATGGCGGACGTGTCGGTGCGGACGCCAT